>Ga0157363_1000590_pt1 | contig 28135 bp, 18 predicted proteins | sample AttsexASBM1_FD_111477 | JGI IMG/M metagenome (GOLD analysis project Ga0157363, IMG submission 111477) | Fungus gardens microbial communities from leaf cutter ant in Ribeirão Preto, State of São Paulo, Brazil - Atta sexdens ASBM1 | ecosystem: Host-associated > Fungi > Mycelium > Unclassified ... | reverse complement strand
CCCACACAGATTGTCTGATAAATTGTTAAAGAGCGGTGCGGGAAGTAGCTGAGCTACCCTGCCGCGAGGTGGCGTATACTACGCTTTCCTCCTTCAGAGTCAACCTCTTTTTCAGAAGTTTTTTCCGGCGGTTCAGCTTCCTGAACCTCTCAACCCGCCGGCCTGTAAGCCGTTGTTCCGTGTCGATGGAGGCGCATTATAGGGAGTTCTCGGCGGCTGACAACCCCTAATTGCAAAAAAAGATCCGACCGTTCAAAAAAGCAGCTCAAACGGCTAAAAAACATTATTAACGTTCGTTAAACAGACAAAAATGGGCCCGAAGGCCCATTTTTATAAGTAACCCTGGTTACTGTCTGGCTACTATAGCGCCGTCCTGTACGTCCATCTCTATGGTTTTCCCTGGAACCAGCTGACCAGAAAGTATCTGTTGCGCCAGCGGGTTTTCGATCTGCTGCTGAATGGCGCGTTTTAAAGGCCTTGCGCCATAAACCGGATCGTAGCCGTTTTCGCCCAGCAGTTGCAGAGCGGCATCGGAGATATGCAGCGCATAACCACGATCGGCCAGGCGGTCGTACAGACGCTGCAGCTGAATCTTCGCGATAGAGGCGATATGTTTTTCGCCCAGCGGATGGAAAACCACCAGCTCGTCAATACGGTTGATAAACTCCGGACGGAAATGCTGCCCTACCACGTTCATCACCACATCTTTCATTTCCGCATAGCTCAGCGCGCCAAAACGTTCCTGAATCAGGTCGGACCCCAGGTTAGAGGTCATGATGACGACCGTATTACGGAAGTCGACCGTTCTGCCCTGTCCGTCCGTCAGACGACCATCGTCCAGCACCTGCAGTAAAATATTGAATACGTCAGGATGCGCTTTTTCCACTTCATCCAGCAGGATGACGGAGTAAGGACGGCGGCGTACCGCTTCGGTCAGGTAGCCCCCTTCTTCATAGCCGACATAGCCTGGAGGCGCGCCTACCAGCCGCGATACCGCGTGTTTCTCCATAAACTCCGACATATCCAGGCGAACCATTGCGTCATCGCTGTCGAACATAAAGTTAGCCAGCGCTTTACAAAGTTCGGTTTTACCTACCCCTGTCGGACCGAGGAACAGGAAAGAACCAATAGGCCGGTTCGGATCGGCCAGACCTGCCCGGCTACGGCGGATAGCGTTCGATACCGCTTCAACGGCCTCATCCTGACCTATCACGCGCTGATGCAGTTCCTGCTCCATACGCAGCAGTTTGTCACGCTCGCCTTCCATCATGCGATCCACCGGTATGCCGGTCCAGCGGGCCAGCACGTCGGCAATTTCCACATCGGTAACGCGGTTACGCAGCAGCCGCATGGTTTTCCCTTCCGCCTGCGTGGCGGCCGCCAGCTGTTTTTCCAGCTCCGGAATTTTTCCGTACTGCAGCTCCGACATTTGCGCCAGGTCGCCAGTACGGCGCGCCTGCTCCAGCGAAAGTTTGGCCTGTTCCAGCTCCGCTTTAATAGTCTGAGTGCCAGAGAGCGACGCTTTCTCCGCTTTCCACTCTTCTTCCAGCTCTGAATAGTCGCGCTCTTTCTGGCTCAGCTCTTCTTCCAGCATTTCCAGCCGCTTGATGCTGGCGTCGTCCGACTCTTTTTTCAGCGCCTGCTGCTCCAGCTTGAGCTGAATGATGCGCCGCTCCAGGCGATCCAACGCTTCCGGTTTGGAGTCGATCTGCATACGAATGCTTGAAGCCGCTTCGTCAATCAGGTCGATAGCCTTATCCGGCAGCTGACGGTCTGCGATATAGCGATGCGACAGCGTAGCCGCGGCCACGATAGCCGGATCGGTAATCTGCACATGGTGATGCAGCTCATAGCGTTCTTTCAGCCCACGCAGAATCGCGATAGTGTCTTCCACGCTTGGCTCCGCCACGAAGACCTTCTGGAAACGACGCTCCAGCGCCGCGTCCTTCTCTATATATTGTCGATACTCATCCAGCGTGGTGGCGCCGACGCAGTGCAGCTCGCCGCGAGCCAGCGCAGGTTTCAGCATATTGCCTGCATCCATCGCGCCGTCCGCTTTGCCCGCGCCGACCATAGTGTGCAGCTCGTCGATAAAGAGAATGACGTTGCCTTCCTGTTTGGAGAGGTCGTTCAGCACGCCTTTCAGGCGCTCTTCAAATTCGCCGCGATATTTAGCGCCCGCCACCAGCGCGCCCATATCCAGCGCCAGCACCCGACGGCCTTTCAGACCTTCCGGCACTTCGCCATTGATAATGCGCTGCGCCAGCCCTTCCACGATCGCGGTTTTACCCACGCCAGGTTCGCCGATCAGTACCGGGTTGTTTTTAGTACGGCGCTGCAGAACCTGGATGGTGCGGCGGATCTCTTCGTCACGCCCGATAACCGGATCCAGTTTGCCTTTCTCTGCACGCTCGGTGAGATCGATGGTGTACTTATTCAGCGCCTGACGCTGATCTTCCGCGCCCTGATCGTTCACGGTTTCGCCTCCACGCAGCTGGTCGATTGCCCGCTGCAGTTTTTCGCTGGTCGCACCGGCGGATTTCAGCAAATCAGCCAGCGATCCCCGCGAATCGAGCGCGGCAAGAACAAAGAGTTCAGATGAAATAAAGTTGTCGGCGCGTTTCTGCGCCAGTTTGTCGCACAGATTGAGCACGCGCACCAGGTCGGCGGAAGGCTGAACATCGCCATCGGCGCCCTCTACCTGGGGCAGTCGACTGATAGCCTGCTCAACGCCATTGCGCAGCGCGGAGACATCCACGCCGGCCGACGTCAGTAAAGGTGAAACGGAACCGCCTTCCTGTTTGAGCAGGGCGCTCATCAGATGCAGCGGTTCGATAAATTGGTTGTCGCGCCCAAGCGCTAAAGACTGGGCGTCTGCGAGAGCAAGCTGGAATTTATTAGTAAGACGATCCAGACGCATAATTCCCCCATTCAGGTCAAATTGCTACTGGAGATTAAATGAGGTCTTCCCTCAAATTTTCAAGTTAAGTGACCGGAATATTTTGGTGAAAAATAATACAGCCGGGATCGTCTTATGGCGACAGGTTAGCTCAGCCAGATCAAACTTGCCATTCGTCCCGTAACGCCGTCGCGTCGGAAGGAGAAAAATTGCTCAGGCTGCGAAAAGGTGCAAAGGCCTCCGCCTGAGATCTGGCGGACTCCCTGACGCTGCAATCGCTGACGGGCAAGCTGCCAGATATCGGCATAATATTTCTCGCCTGCCGCAGTAAAAGCAGCGGCATCGGCCGCATTCCGCGTTACAAAAGCTTCCCTGACTTCTGCGCCGACCTCGAAAGCCTGTGGGCCGATCGCCGGCCCCAGCCAGGCCATGATCTCTTGCGGCGGCGAGTCAAAAGCGGCCAGCGTCATCTCAAGCACGCCGGCGCAGAGACCGCGCCAGCCCGCGTGGGCGGCAGCAACCTCTTTGCCATCCTGCGAGCAGAAAAGCACCGGCAGGCAGTCTGCGGTCATCACTGCGCAAACCGCGCCGGGCTGGCGCGTGTAAACGGCATCCGCCCGCAGCGAAGCAGGCTGTTCGCGGGTAAGACGAAGCACTTCGACGCCGTGCACCTGTTCCAGCCAGACCGGCATAGCGGGCAGCGCCGCCAGGGTAGCGAGAGCCTGCCGGTTTTGTGCGACCGCTGCAGGAGCATCGCCAACGTGCGCGCCCAGGTTCAGCGAATGCCATGGCGCCTCGCTGACGCCGCCCGTCCGTGTTGTGCTGCAGGCCCGCACGTTCGCGGGCATCTCCCATTCCGGCTTAATCAGGCTCATTACCAGTCCAGCTGATCTTTAAATTCTTCGGTATCGGCTTTGAGTGCCTCAATCAGCTCAACCATATCCTGCGGCAGCGGCGCGTGCCACTCCATCTCAATACCGGTGACGGGATGATAAAGACGCAGCATAGTCGCATGAAGCGCCTGACGATCGAACTTGCGCAGCGTGCCGATAAAAGCCTCGGAGGCGCCCTTCGGCGGACGCGGTCGGCCGCCATACAGCGGATCGCCCACCAGCGGATGGCTGATATGAGACATATGCACGCGGATCTGGTGCGTACGGCCCGTTTCAAGACGCAGGCGCAGACGAGTATGGGCGCGGAAGTGCTCCATAATGCGATAGTGCGTGGTGGCCGGTTTCCCCATCGGGTGAACCGCCATATGCGTCCGCTTAGTGGAGTGACGGCTAATCGGCTCGTTGACCGTGCCGCCCGCTGTCATTCTGCCGATGGCAACCGCTTCATACTCGCGGGTGATTTCGCGCAGCTGCAGAGATTCGACAAGATGCGTTTGTGCCGGCACCGTTTTAGCGACCACCATCAGGCCTGTGGTGTCTTTATCCAGGCGATGAACGATGCCCGCGCGCGGCACGTCCGCGATGGCCGGATAGTGGTAGAGCAGCGCGTTAAGCACCGTGCCGTCAGGATTGCCCGCCCCCGGATGCACCACGAGATCGCGTGGCTTGTTGATCACCAGGATGTCGTCATCCTCATAGACGATATCAAGAGGAATGTTTTGCGCTTCCCAGCGCGCCTCTTCTTCTATCTCCGCGTCGATAGCGATTTGTTCGCCGCCGAGCAGTTTTTCACGCGGTTTGTCGATAATTACGCCGTTGACGCTGATGCGGCGGTCGAGAATCCACTCTTTTATACGAGATCTTGAATAATCAGGGAACAATTCGGCCAAAGCCTGATCTAAGCGTTGTCCGAGTTGCGATTCGGAGACCGTTGCGTTGAGTTTTACTTGTTGTGCCATAAACAGCTTCTTCGTTAACGTTGGGTTTTCACGGCGATGCCGTTTAATATAATGTGCTATTGTACCTGGTCACTATCGGGAGCTACATGGACAGCTTCCTGAATAACACTCTGAGGATAATCAAATCGTCATGACGCGTATGAAATATCTGGTGGCTGCAGCCACGTTGAGCCTGGCATTAGCGGGTTGTTCCGGCTCGAAGGATACGGTGCCCGATAGCCCGCCTTCCGAGATCTATGCCACAGCCCAGCAAAAACTGCAGGACGGTAACTTTAAAGGAGCGATAACGCAACTGGAAGCGCTTGATAACCGCTATCCGTTCGGGCCTTACTCCCAGCAAGTTCAGTTAGACCTGATCTACGCTTACTATAAAAATGCCGATTTACCGCTGGCTCAGGCCGCGATCGATCGCTTTATGCGTCTGAATCCGACCCACCCGAATATCGATTACGTGATTTATATGCGTGGCCTGACGGATATGGCGCTGGATGACAGTGCGCTGCAGGGCTTTTTCGGCATAGACCGTTCCGACCGCGATCCTTCACACGCGCGCGACGCCTTCCACGACTTCTCACAGCTGCTGCGCGGTTACCCGAACAGCCAGTATGCGACGGACGCGAGAAAGCGTTTGATCTATCTGAAAGACCGTCTGGCGAAGTATGAGCTTTCCGTGGCGCAATTCTACACTAAGCGCGAAGCTTATGTCGCTGTAGTTAACCGCGTTGAGCAAATGATGAAGGATTATCCGGATACGCAGGCGACGCGCCAGGCGCTGCCGCTGATGGAGAACGCCTACCGTAAGCTGCAGTTGACCGCCGAAGCGGACAAGGTGGCCAAAATCATCGCGACCAATCAAGCCTAATCTGAAAATGGCGGCGCTTACGCTGCCATTTTTTTCCCCGCTGCGCTGTTTCGCCAGGAGTTAACTTACCCATCATGCCTGCGAAAACGCGGGTCTACAAGCCTCTTCAACACGATTGCCAGCCTGTCTCACAAAACCGCCTTTCTTGACAAAAAGTGACAAAATAAGGTGATGCGAATCACGCAAACCCGCTTTTTCCAGGGTATGCTTACTCTACATTCGACGGAAATGAGTAGAGGTAAGCACTATGGTTTTAAACATTACCAGCAAGCAAATGGAAATCACTCCGGCTATCCGCCAACATGTCGAAGAACGTCTCGCCAAACTGGAAAAATGGCAAACTCATCTGATTAACCCGCATATCGTTCTTTCCAAAGAGCCGAAAGAGTATGTCGCTGACGCCACTATCAACACGCCGAATGGCCCGCTGGTCGCCAGCGCCAAACATGATGATATGTATGCGGCTATCAATGAGCTGATCGGCAAGCTGGAGCGCCAGCTGAACAAGGTTCAGCACAAGGGCGAAGCAAAACGCGCCCAGGCCAGTGTCAAAGACCTCAGCCCTATTGAACCGGATGCCATCGAGCAGAACAGTTAAAAAGATGACGACGCGCCTTTTCAGGCGCGTTTTTGTTTGTATGACGCCTTTTAACGCGAGCCTTTTTCTCTGCTTTCATCCCGCCTTTCACGCACGGAATTCATCAACTCGATATAACAATCGTCGCAAAGCTCATCGTCCCAGGCAAACAGCCGTTGAAAGAAGCGCCGCTTAACGCCGCACTCTGTACAATATTTTAAGGCGATAACGCTCATCAGACGGCGACGCTCCTTTCGACAGATGGCGGCAAACATTGTTCCTGAAGCTGTACAGCGGCAGATGCTCCGGAAATTTCCTCCAGCAGCTTAGTGACGGCTGAGCAAACTGCGTCCACCGCAATATCGCTGACCTGCCGGCCTTCATGCAGTAAAACAGATTGAACGCCCAGCGGATGCCAGCGCCGATATTTTTCCGGGCGGGATTCAAACAGCGCCACCAGTGGAATTTGCAGCGCCGAAGCCAGATGAACCGGCGCGCTGTCAGCCGAAATCACTATATCCAGCTGCGTCATCGCCGCGATCAGCCCGGCTACGGTTTGCGTGGTTATGCAACGAACGCTGTTATTTCTCTGCCATTCGTCTGCGAGGGTTTCCTGCGGCGAAAGAACAACGATAATTTCGCAGTTCTCAGCAAACCTCTCGCTTAGCGACTGCCATTTTTGCAGCGGCCAGCGTCGCTCTGCGCTTTTATTGGAAACAAACAAGCCCAGTCTGGGTTTACGCTTTTCTCCCAGATAGTGCTGCCAGTATGCCGACTGCTTTTCACAGGGAAAAACGTACGGCCTTAGCTGACTGATATCCGGCTTGCCCAGCTCCGGAACAAGCATAAAACCGGAAAGCGCTTCATGAAGCAGAGGGCGCGTCGATACATGGGCTTCAACGCGATCGTCGAATTCAGTATCGGCGTTATGCCAGCGACAGTCGGCAACGTTTAATTGTCTGGCGAAATTGATGGCATTTTTATTCATCCCGCCATTGGGAATCACAAGCAGATCAAATTTCATCCCGCGCAAAGTAAAGATTAATTTAACTCTGTCTTTAAGGTAATTGAGAAAACCGGGCCTGATGTTCTTTTCATAATTTTTTGAATATACGTAATGATGAACTCTGGCGATCGCGGGATTATTATCCAGTACGGACGCATTATATTTGTTGGCAAGAACATGAATTTCCGCCTGCGGCCAGCGCGTTTTCAGCGCCTGCAGCAAAGGCGTGGTACAGACCATGTCACCCAAAAAGTCGATACGAATCACCAGGATTCGCCTTATGGAATCTTTCTCCACGTCTATATCCCTTTTATAAGCTGTCTTTCCCTGAAATTAATGCTTATCGACGGCAAACTTTGCATTGCGCGAGCAGGATAATAGCAGATGCTGCTGACGCCAGGAAATTAAAAAAATATGAGTCAGCTATTATTAACAATGAAAACGATGATTTTATACTTATAATTTACTCTGTTAATATATTTATAAAAAATATAAACCTGATAGTTTATTAAGCGACAGACGAGCTGACGTCGGGCAAGTATAAAAACCCGACACCAGTGCCTTACCCGCGTTTTGCCTCTCTTAGCAACCTGCAGGCCGCACACCTACAGTCAAAGCGCGTTTTCTGTTGACAGCAATAAATTGCTGCGGTTATTTTAACCTTCTGACAATCGTGGATACTCTGATGAAACAGCTGCCGTTTTTCTTCGCCTTCTTTTTTACCTTCCGCTAATCGGGAGGCAATTCGTCGTGTAAGAGAGAATGCGAAGACGAACAACAAGGCCTCCCAGATGGGAGGCTTTTTTTTTATGAACATCTGACAGGTAGCCCTATGACCACCGAGAATCCCCTGCTGGGCCTGCGCGAAAAGATCAGCGCGCTGGATGAACAACTGCTAAGTTTGCTGGCCAGTCGCCGGGCGCTGGCGATTGAGGTCGCCAAAGCGAAGATGGCTACGCATCGTCCCGTGCGCGACATCGACCGCGAGCGCGATCTGCTGGAACATCTGGTTACGCTGGGCAAAGCGCACCAGCTGGACGCGCACTATATCACCCGCGTTTTTCAGCTGATTATTGAAGATTCCGTTCTGACACAGCAGGCGCTGCTGCAAAAACAGCTTAATCAGATCAGCGCGCAGTCGGCCCGCATCGCTTTTCTCGGCCCGAAAGGCTCTTATTCACACCTGGCTTCGCGCAACTATGCCGCCCGCCATTTTGACAACTTTATTGAGTGCGGCTGCCTGAATTTCCGCGATATCTTTAATCAGGTCGAGACGGGACAGGCTGATTACGCGGTATTGCCTATTGAAAACACCAGCTCAGGTTCCATCAACGAAGTTTACGACCTGCTGCAGCAGACCAGCCTGTCGCTGGTTGGCGAGATGACGCTGCCTATCGATCACTGCGTACTGGTTGCGGGCAGCACGGATTTACAGCAGATCGAAACCGTCTACAGCCATCCGCAGCCTTTCCAGCAGTGCAGCGAATTTATCCATCGCTATCCACACTGGAAAATTGAATACACCGAAAGCACCGCCGCCGCGATGGAGCAGGTTGCCGCGCTGAACTCGCCGAAAGCGGCAGCGCTGGGCAGCCAGGCTGGTGGCGAACTCTATGGTCTGCAGGTGCTGGAGCGCAATCTGGCCAACCAGCAGCAAAATATCACCCGTTTCGTTATTCTGGCGCGCAAGCCTGTTGAGGTCACGCTGCAGGTACCAGCCAAAACCACGCTGATAATGGCGACCGGACAGCAGGCAGGCGCGCTGGTGGAAGCGCTGTTGGTGCTGCGTCAGCATAATCTGGTGATGAGCAAGCTGGAGTCGCGTCCGATTAACGGCAATCCGTGGGAAGAGATGTTCTATATCGATTTTCAGGGCAACCTGCGTTCGGAAGAGGTGCAGCAGGCGCTGCGCGAGCTGACCGCTATTACGCGCTCGTTGAAGGTACTGGGCTGCTATCCCAGCGAAAACGTTCTGCCGGTCGAACCGCGATAGCTATTGCCGCAGCCGCTTCCCGGAGCGGCTGCAGTTGATAACCATGTACCGTGAAGCCAGATCGCTCCAGTCTGGTTTGCCCTTTGCGCTGACTACTTCTTTATTACCTCGACCGGATCATTTCCTGTTTCGCGCTGACGCTATATTATTTCCTATATAACGATTTTCAGGAAACAGTATGCGCACTCTTTTAAGCTCCGTTTTGTTGCTGGCAGCCAGCCTGCTCCCCTTCTCCGCCTTTGCCGATCGTCAGGTGACCGATCAGCTGGGTCGCCAGGTCACTCTTCCCGATCGCGTCGATCGCGTGGTGGTGCTGCAGCATCAGACGCTGAATCTGCTGGTGCAGCTGGATGCCACAAAAACAGTGGTCGGTATCCTCAGCAACTGGAAGCAGCAGCTTGGCGACGGTTATCAGCGGCTGGCGCCGGAGCTGACCACGCTGCCGACGCTGGGCGATCTGACTCATGTGGATGTGGAAAAGCTGGTCGCGCTGCATCCGCAGGTAGTCTTCGTCACCAACTATGCGCCGCAGGAGATGATTGACCAGATTCAGAACCTCGGCATCGCCGTTATCGCTATCTCGCTTCGCGCCGACGATAAGCAGCAGAGCCGCCTCAATCCCGTGCTGGCTAACGAAGAGCAGGCCTATAACGAGGGACTAAAAGAAGGTATCCGTCTGATAGGTCAGGTGGTCAATCACCCGCAGCAGGCCGAAGCGCTGATCAAAGCAACCTTCAGCCAGCGCCAGCTCACCGCTGAGCGGCTGAAGACAATTCCCGCCTCACAGCGCATCAGGGTATATATGGCGAATCCCGGGCTCACCACTTATGGCTCCGGCAAATATACCGGCCTGATGATGGCTCATGCCGGCGCGCGGAACGTGGCTGCTGCTACGGTAAAGGGCTATAAGCAGGTTTCTATGGAGCAGATCCTCGCCTAGGATCCTCAGGTGATCTTTGTCCAGGATCGCTATCCGCAGGTGATCGATGAGATCAATCAACAGCCCGCGTGGCAAGCGGTGGACGCCGTAAAAAATCATCGGGTTTATCTGATGCCGGAGTATGCCAAAGCCTGGGGCTATCCGATGCCGGAAGCGTTGGCGCTGGGCGAACTGTGGATGGCGAAGAAGCTCTATCCGGATAAATTCCGTGATATCGATATGCAAAAAAAAGCGGATGAGTGGTATCAGCGGTTTTACCGCACGCACTATACGGGCAGCAATGAATGACGATTTCCATTCTGGCCGCCGGCAGTCTGCGAAAAATCTGGCCGGCGCTGGCTAAAGCCTGGGATCGGCCCGTCGCTATAGAATTTGGGCCGGCAGGAGTGCTTTGCGAGCGTATTCGACAGGGCGAGCGCTGCGATCTCTTTTTGTCGGCCAATACGGCTCACCCGCAGTCGCTGCTGACGGCAGGGATTGCCAGCGAAGTCGCGGTCTTTACCCACAATCAGCTCTGCCTGAGCGTAAAGGATACACTGCTCAGAGGCAATCCAAACTGGCTTGAACTTCTTGCCGATCCGGCACTGCGCGTCGCTACCTCGACGCCATTAAGCGATCCGTCCGGCGACTATACGTGGCAGCTTTTCGAGCGTATTGAACAGCATTACGCTGGTATGGGAACAGTTCTGAAGCAGCGAGCGCGCCAGCTGGTCGGCGGAGCGGAAAGCCCGGCGGTGCCCGCTGGAGAATCGGCGGCAAGCTGGCTGCTGAACAGCGATCGGGCGGATATTTTTATTGGCTATCAAAGTTATGCCGCGCGGCCCGGCATTGCCGTTGTCGCTATTCCGCCGCCTTTTCAGGTTCGCGCCAGTTACGCTTTTGCCGTTTGCCATGCCGGAGCCAGCGCGCTGGCAGATTTTTTACTGAGCGCTCAGGCGCAGGCGATTTTTCAGCAAGGTGGGTTTCTTCCGCTTGTGGCGCAATAAAAAGGGACAAAAAAACCGGCCCTGAATCTGGCCGGTTTTTGATCTGAAGAGCTCAGGCCTGCGCCTTAAGGACGGCTGTCGTTGGCCTGACGCAGCAGCGAACGGCTTTCCAGTAAAAAGCGCTGGGCATAGTCGCCAAACCACTGTTCCACGCGGCGGAAGCTGTCGACAAAGGCCTGTTTGTCGCCCTTCTCCAACAGTTCGATCGCCTCGCCAAAGCGCTGATAGTAGCGTTTGATCAACGCCAGGTTGTTTTCCGAGGACATGATGATATCGGCGTAAAGCTGTGGATCCTGGGCGAACAGCCTGCCGACCATCGCCAGCTCCAGTCGGTAGATAGGCGACGAGAGCGCCAGCAGCTGCTCAAGCTGCACGTTCTCTTCCGCCAGATGCAGACCATAGGCGAAGGTGGCGAAGTGGCGCAGCGCCTGAATAAAGGCCATGTTCTGATCGTGCTCGACCGCGCTGATGCGATGCAGCCGCGCGCCCCAGACCTGAATTTGCTCCAGGAACCACTGATAGGCTTCAGGCTGGCGGCCATCGCACCAGACCACTACCTGTTTCGCCAGGCTGCCGCTGTCCGGGCCGAACATCGGATGTAGTCCCAGCACCGGGCCGCGATGCGCGGCCAGCATCGCCTGCAGCGGGCCGTTTTTCACCGAAGCGAGATCGACCAAGATACAGTCCTCAGGCAGCGGCGGCAGCTCCGCGATCACTTTTTCAGTCAGATGAATCGGCACGCTGATAATCACCATGCCGGCGTCCGCCAGCGTGCTTTCCGCCTGCGCCCAGTCCTCTTTATCCAGTGTTTTTACCTGGTAGCCGGAGAGCGTCAGCATTTTTTCAAACAGGCGTCCCATTTTGCCTTTACCGCCGACGATCACTACCGGACGGAGGTCAGGCTGCAGGGTTTTGAAACCTTTGTCGTTTTCGCTGGTGTAGGATTCCCGCATCACGCGACGCAGCACATCTTCAATCAGGTCCGGCGGCACGCCAAGCAGTTCCGCTTCGCGGCGACGCGAAGCCAGCATAGAGGCTTCGCGCTCCGGAACGTAGATTGGCAGTCCGTAGCGGCTTTTGACCTCACCCACTTCCGCAACCAGACTCAGCCTTTTGGCCAGCAGATCGAGCAGCGCTTTATCAACTTCATCAATTTGATCGCGTAACGCGGTCAGTTCAGCCACCATAATTACCTCTCTTACGACAGACGCGCCGCCAGCACGCCGCCCAGCTCCCGATGAATGTTCTGCAGCAGCGTTTCGGTGGTTTCCCAGTTGATGCAGGCATCGGTGACGGAAACGCCGTAGCGCATGGCGCTTTTTGGCTGTTCGGAAGACTGGTTGCCCTCATGCAGATGGCTTTCCAGCATCAGGCCGATGATGGAACGGTTGCCGTCCCTGATCTGCGCGACGGCAGATTCAGCCACGCCTGACTGGCGGCGGAAGTCTTTATTAGAATTACCGTGGCTGCAATCTATCATTAGCGAAGGACGGAGTCCCGCCTGCAGCATCTCTTTTTCGCACTGCGCCACATCTTCCGGGCCGTAGTTAGGCTGCTTGCCGCCGCGTAAAATCACATGGCCGTCGGGATTGCCCCTGGTTTGCAGCAGGCAAACCTGGCCGCTCTGATTGATGCCGACGAAACGGTGCGGCATAGCGGCGGCGCGCATGGCGTTAATCGCCGTGCCCAGACTGCCGTCGGTGCCGTTTTTAAAGCCAACCGGCATCGAGAGGCCGGAAGCCATTTCGCGGTGCGTTTGCGACTCCGTGGTGCGTGCGCCGATGGCTGACCAGCTGAAAAGGTCGCCCAGGTATTGTGGGCTGTTTGGATCCAGCGCTTCCGTCGCCAGCGGCAGTCCCATTTCCACCAGATCTACCAGCAGGCGACGCGCAATGTGCAGGCCGGCTTCCATGTCGAAAGAGTTATCCATGTAAGGGTCGTTGATCAGCCCTTTCCAGCCGACGGTGGTGCGCGGTTTTTCGAAGTAGACGCGCATGACGATATAGAGCTGATCCTTGAGCTGGTCAGAGAGCGCTTTCAGATGACGCGCGTAGTCCAGCGCCGCCTCGGTGTCGTGGATGGAACAGGGGCCGCATACCACCAGCAAACGATGATCCTTACCACTGATGATGTCAGAGATAGTCTGACGGGAAGCGGCGATTTGCGCCTGCTGAGCGTCAGTAAGCGGGAACTTGTTTTTCAGTTCCTGCGGCGTAATCAAGATTTGTTCGTCGGCGATATGAACGTTGTTCAACGCATCTTGTTGCATGGTGGTCCCCTGGTCAGCCCGTAATTAAGATGTTGAACACTGTATCAGATACGGTACAGAAAACAATCCATCGCTGTACAGTAAAATTACCACAGAAGATAAACAACAAGAGATATCCCATATTAATACAATAAAATCAAACAAATATAAAATACCCTTCAGTTGTACACCACTCCTTTTTGTACACTAATGTTTACACTGTTCAATCAAAAAGGAAGAAATAGCGGAACACTGCAAGCTTTTCAAGCCGCTAAAATCCAGTAATAAATACAGACTTTTATTGCTGCAGATTTAGCACTGGTTTCAGCCGCTCTCTGCTCTCTCCTCTGACGCAGGACGTGACACCTTTTGCGCATTGACAGGATGAAAACGTTTTTTTCGCGTAATAAGCCTGTTATTAATAATGAGCGTTCAGCAAAAATCAGCGTCAAATTCAGAGAGCTATAAGGAGCGGTTATGCAGATTGTCTTACGTCCTTATCAAAATGAGGATGCCGGGTGTTTCGCTCAGGCGGTCAACGCGTCGCTGGATACGCTGCGGCCGTGGCTTCTTTGGGCGCATGAGGGATTTAGCGAAGAAGAAGCTCGCCGCTGGTTTGCCGCCACGCATACGCTGCGCGAGAAAGGCGAAGCCAACGAGCTTGGGCTGTTCGCGGAAGATGGCCGACTGCTGGGCGGCGCGGGCTTACGCTACTCTGCAGATCAACATCATTTTTGCTCGCTGGGCTATTGGGTGCGCAGCAGCGAGCAGCGCCAGGGCATCGCCAGCCAGGCCGTGCGGCATTTGCTGGAACTGGCCTGGCGAAGCCCGGAAAGAGATACGGTCGAGATCCTGGCAGTGGCGGAAAATGTCGCCAGCCGCGGCGTGGCTGAGAAATGCGGCGCGGAGTTTAAAGGCATTAAATATGGCCTGATTGTGCTGGACAGCGGCCCGGTCGATACCGCTGTCTATCACTTCTACCGCTCCTGACTCGCCATTAGCGCTCGCGCAGCGCTTCTTTGGCTTTATTAAGCGGTTTCAGCAGATAATCCAGCACGCTTTTTTGTCCGGTTTTGATATCCACTGTCGCGATCATGCCCGGCACAATCGGAAAGGCTTTGCCTTTTTTGTTTACCAGACTGCTGTTTTTAGTGCGGATATAAACGCGATAGTAGTAAACGTCTCTTTTGACCTCGTCCTGCAGCGTATCGGGAGAGATCATCGTGACTTCGCCCTGCAGGCCGCCATAGATGGAGTAGTCATAGGCGGTGATTTTTACCAGCGCTTTCTGGCCAGGATAGATAAAGGCGACATCGCGCGGCGAAATACGCGCCTCGATGACCATCGCGTCATCCAGCGGCACCAGGCTCATCAGCCGGCCGTTAGGCGGTATAACGCCGCCGGTGGTCGTTACCTCGATGTTTTTAACGATGCCCCGTACCGGCGCGGTAAAGGTCAGTCGCGATAAGGAATCTTCGCGACCGTGCATCACTGAGCGCTGCATCTCTATTTCTGCATGCGCTTTCGCCAGCTCTTCCCGGGCGCGCACATAGTACTGGTTTTGCATTTCAGTCAGCTTGTTTTCCAGCTCGTTTTTCTGCCGCTGCAGCCGCAAAACCTCTACGTCGCTTGCGGCGCCCTGCTTTATCAGCGGCCGCGTCATAGCCAGTTCGCGCTCGATCAGTTTGATTCCCTGGCGCAGGCCAGCCTGCCCTTTTTCAAGGCTTTGCCGCCGCGAATGGTAAAGCGCCGTTTCCCGCCGCACCAGATCCGGCTCGTCGTTCAGCTCTTCCGGGAAGGTCAGCGGCGTTTGATTGACCTCGGCTTCCAGCCGCGCCGCCGTAGCCAGCGCCGCGTTCAGCCTGGATTCGCTTTCCATGACGCTGAACGCCGTTTTGACCCGATCGAGCTGGGCCAGCAGCTGGTTTTTCTCCACGATATCGCCTTCCTGCACGTTGAGGCGGTTCAGGATGCCGCCTTCCAGCGACTGAATAATCTGTTCATGCGAGGTGGGAATGACCTTGCCGCTGCCGGTCGTGACCTCGTCCAGTTCGAAAAACGCGGCCCAGCAAATAAACGCGGCCAGCGCCAGAAACAGACTCCACGCCACCAGCGTCGGCCGTGGCAGACGAGGTTCCATGCTGTAAGCGCTCATGCCTTCACCTCCCTGGTGATATCTGCCGTTTTCTGCAGCGTGACCGCAGGCTCTTTCCGCGCAAGTCCCTGGCTTTGCAAAATGCTGTCGGCCGGCCCGTCCATCACGATACGGCCCTTATCCAGAACGATAATGCGATCCACCAGCTCCAGAATCGGCAAGCGATGGGTGGCGACCACCATAGTGCGCGATTCGCCAAGCCAGTTTCCCAGCCGGGCGATAAACTGTTTTTCGCCAATCTCGTCCAGCCAGGCGGTTGGCTCGTCCAGCAGCAGGATTTGCGGATGCGTCAGCAGCGTTCTCGCCAGAAGAAGCGCCTGCCGCTGCCCGCCCGACAGACCCTCGCCGCCTTCGGCGATGGGGAAGTTCAGCCCGGCTTTCTGGCTGCGGATAAACTCTATCGCGCCGCTGACGATCAGCGCCTGCTCTATCTCCTCGTCGGTGGCCAGCGGATTGCCCAGCGTAATATTGTCGCGCACCGAGCCAAAGAAGAGGCGCGCCTGCTGGCTTAACAGCTGCATATCCCGACGAACATCCGCCGGATCGAGCTGATTCAGGCTGATATTATCCAGCAGGATGCTTCCCTGCTGCGGCTCCTGCATCCCGGCGAGCAGCTGCAGCAACGTACTTTTCCCGGAGCCGTTGCGCCCCAGCAGCGCTACACGTTCGCCCGCTTTAATTCGCAGCCGCGGCACGTTCAACACATCGATTTTTTCTTCTTCGTTGTAGTAAAAACCCACGTTTTCCAGCTGGTAGTCGCCGCGCAGAAAAGCTTTATGCACGCTCTTGCCGTGAAGCGGTTCATCCAGCGGACGCTGCATCAAATCGTCCAGCCCTTTTTTGGCGACTTTCGCCGATTGCCAGCGTGAGAGCACGCCGGAAATTTGCGAGAGCGGCGCGATGGTGCGCGAAGCCAGAATCGACGTACCGACCAGCGCGCCCGTCGTCATCTCGCCGCCGATCACCAGATAGCATCCCACCAGCAAAACCACGGCGTAGACGATGGACTGCACCTCCTGCGTCCAGGTGAGCAGCAGGCCGGTCAGCCAGCGCTGTTTCATGCTGACAGAGGCGGCAACCTCGTTACTGTTATTCCACTGGTTCTGGAAACGCTGTCCGGCGCGCAGCAGCTTGATATCCTCAATGCCCTGCACGGCTTCCACCAGCGTGGCGTTGCGGATAGCGGATTCGCGCATCCCTTCGCCGGAAAGTTTCCCCAGCGGTCGCTGCACCAGCAGGCCCGGGATCAGCAGCAGCGGAATAGCCAGCAGCACCACCAGCACCAGCGGCCCGCCGATAGTCCAGAGGATAAAGACAAACAGCAGAAAGAAAGGCAGATCGGAAACGGCGCTGATGGTGGTTGAGGTAATCAGCTCCCTGACGGATTCCAGCTCGCGGATTTGCGCGATAAAAGAGCCGGTCGACCTGGGCCGCGCGGCATTTTTGATGCGCAGCGCATGGGCGAAAACCCGTTCGGAAATACGCAGGTCGGCCCGTTTGCCGATAATGTCCGAAATGTGGATCCGCAGCATGCGCATAACGAATTCGAACAGAATAGCCAGCATCACGCCGCCGAACAAAACCCAAAGCGTGGACTCGGACTGCGAAGGCACAACGCGATCGTAGACCTGCATCGAGAAGATCATCCCGGATAGCGCCAGCACGTTGGCGGCCAGCGCCACGACCATGATATCGCCGTAGCGACGCCAGTCCTTCAGCGCCAGCTCCCAGAACCAGCTCTTTTTCCAGGGTTTGATATAGTCATCCACGCGGGCGTCCGGAATCGACTCCAGCGGACGCAGCACCAGCAGCCGTCGGAGGCGGCCAAACAGCTCGTCCCGCGTCAACACCGTTTTCAGCCCTTTATCGCCGCTGAACTGCAGGCTGACGCGACCTTGCCGATCCATGCTGTCGATCACCGCGACCTGATCGTTGGTAAACTCCGCCAGCAGCGGCAGACGCCAGGGGTCCAGCATCTTTATGTTTTTTTCCGCCGTGCGCAGGCCTAATCCCAGCTGACGAGCCATCTCCTCCAGCTGACGCTGCTGCGGGATCGCCTGCTGGTGACTGGAAACGACGCGCGCGTTTTCTTCAGAAAAATCGAGCCGGTAGTGTCTGGCGACGGCGACCATAGCCTGCAGCCAGGATTCATAGCACGGCGAAGTCTGAGCCGGTTTTTGGCTTGCTGTGTTCATGTAAGGTTTCACCACTGAAATAGTTACCCATCATAAAAGGTGGTTTTTTAACCCCCCTGAAATGTGGCTTTGATTGCGGGATAAGCAGGCAAAAAAGAGGCCCACGGAGCAAAGCTCCGCAGGCCTTTTGAGACGCTACACCACCAGCAGCTGGTGATTAGCGAGAAGCGTGGCGAGATCGGTCTGTACGCCGTTGAGCGTCAGGATCGTCGCTGGCTCGAAACTGGTTCCCGTGCCGTCGCGATCGATCTGGATCTCCGTGTTGCTGCCGTTCTGCACCACGCGGATATAGTTGCTGATATCTCCCGCGCTGCTGTCCAGCGTGGCTACGCCATCGACATAGCTGGCGCTGGCCGTGCCTGTATAGCCGCTGTCGGAAAGCAGCTCGCGCAGATCGATGCGGTCGGTGTCGGCCGTGCCTTCCCAGGCGCCGACCGTGAAGCCGTTCACTACGTCGCTGCCGTTGCCGCCGGTGGCGTCGCCGGCGCTAATCAGCCGGTAAAGCAGCGTGTCATGGCCGCCGCTGCCAATATTGAACACATCGTTGCCGCCGCGACCTTCAAACTGGTTGTCGCCGCTGCTGCCGGTGAGAACATCATCAAAATCAGAGCCTTTAATGCCCTCGACGTTAATAAAGGTCGCGCTGTTATAGCCGGTATCCTGAGCCGTGCTGACCCCAAGATTGACCGTTACGCCCGCTGTGGCGTTGTGATAGTCCACGATATCCATGCCGCCGCTGCTGTCCCAGCTGTCGCGGCCGGAAGCGCTGCTCCAACCGCCAGATCCGTTATAAATCCAGCTTCCTTCTTCGGCGGTAAAGGTATCGTTATAGCCGGTGCCGGTCAGCGTGCCGCCATGAACGCCCGTCGAGGCTTCCGCCGTCACCACATACCCCTCTTTGCCGCTACCGGCCACCAGGCCATCCCAGCTGACGTTGTCAGAAACGCCGTTGGTGATTTTCACAATTTCAGCTCGGTAGGTTTCCTGCGCGTCCAGCCCGTAAAAGCTGACCAGCGCGGAGGTATCGTTGACGCCGACGCCGGACTGGGCGTTGATAATCTGCGATGCCACCAGCGAACCTGCGGCGTCATAGAGATTAACCGTGTTGCCGTAGTACACGTTCAGCCCTTCGCTATCCAGAATACGCAGGTGGATAACCGATTTATCCGCGATTGCCTCGTTATTCTGGATATAGACGATCTTACCGTTCTGCTGGGAAACCATCAGGTCTTTGGCGCCGTCCCAGTTATAGTCGATAGCGGCAATGCCGGTGATGTTGGAGAGATCGGAAGCCAGCTGCGTGGCGCTCCAGCTGGCGCCGTTATCGGTATTGGTAAACAGCGTGGCCGTTTGCGAACCGCCGTAGGTGCTGAATTTAACAATATCCATCTGGCCATCGTGGTTCCAGTCTACCGCTACCGACAGGTAGCCCGATGTGGCGTTAGACGCTTCCACCTGGCTTTTCGATTCGGAGAGCTTGCCGGTGCCATCGTTGTAATAGATGACGCCGCCGTTGTTGCCATAGCTGCTGCCCAGGTAGAGATCCATATAGCCGTCGCCGTTGAAATCCGCCCAGGTCATTGAGGCCGCGGTGTTGGTGTTGCTCGCGTTGGCCACAAACACATCGCTGATATTCTGACCGACGGAAAGCGTGCCGTCGCCATTGTTAATAATCGAAGTCAACGCATATCTGCCGCTGTTGTCGGTGTGCTGGACAATATCAACGGTACCGTCGTTATTCAGGTCGACGCCTGAAATTTCACGCCCTGAGTTGAACTGCCCGGAAAATCCGCCTTCGCCGCCCGAGCCATCAGGCGATAGCACGCCGTTATTATTCGCCAGGTAAGTCAGCGAATCCATGCCGGCATCGCCATAGGCGAGGTCAAGCCAGCCGTCGCCGGTTTTATCGTAGGCAATTACGCCGCCATAGTAGATGGTGGTGCCCATCCCCAGCTGGCTGCCGCTGTAGCCCGTTCCCGTGTTTTTCCACATAATCTGGGTGGAACCACCATAGGTGTTTTCCGTGCCGAAGACATCCGCCGTGCCGCTGCGATCGTAGTCGGCCAGCGTCTGGCTGACTAACGGATTGTTACGGGTATTGGAGAGTTTGCTGGCGGTATAAACGGCGGCATCGCTGCTGCTGTAGGCCACATTGTTGGCTACGATATCCCACAGTCCGCTGCTGTTAATGCCGAAGGTCATGGTTTCATTGTTGCTGTTGCCGCTGATGTTCGCCCAGTCGGTGTCGAGTTCAACCGGGGTAATCACCAGCGTGCCGGATGCGATACCTGTGGTATTGCCGTTGCCCGCGCTGCTCTTCACCTGCGCCGTGACGTTATAGCTGTCCACATCCAGGCGATCGCTGTCGGGAATCTGCAGGCTCCAGCTGTTGCTATCGGCATCCACCACGATGGCGCCGCCGCTTTCTGAGGTATAGGTTTTACCGTTTACCGTCACCGACAGGAATTCGCCGTTAGCCAGCGCTGCAGAGAGCGTGCCGGTGATAACAGGCGTGTCGTCCGCTACGGTTTGTTCCGTCACGGTCGCGGATGTCGTCGGGATGGTGGTGTCGATTTTCAACACAAAGTCAGCGGATTCAGTGGTATTTCCTGCTTTGTCGGTCACGCGCAGCTGGTAAGTATGATCGCCATCGGTCAGGCCGCTGTCGCTATAGCTCCAGTGGGTGTTGTCATTCATGGTGACCGCGCCGAGCAGCACGCCGTCGCGATAAAGCTGCGCGATTTCGCCTTCCGCCAGCGCCTGGCTCAGGGTACCGTTGATCACAGGCGTAGTATCATCGGAAGCAAGCGCTTCGTTAAAATAGCCCTGACGTTCGCCTGCATCGTCGTTGTAGCTAACGATCTTGCCCTCGGCAAGCGGAGCCTGAGTATCGATAGTGACAGTCTGCCGCGCTGTGGCGCCCACATTGCCCGCGCCGTCAATCACCCTGACCAGCCAGTTATAGTCGCCATCGGCAAGCTCGCGCGAATCCGCATAGCTCCACTGCTTGTCTGCAACCGTCGCGTCGAGCCAGCTTTTACCATTGTCATAACTGACCTGTACCCGATCGCCGCTGGCAAGCGCCCTGGTCAGCGAGCCGCTCAGCGTTATCGAGGTATCCTGGGTAATGAAATCGCTGCCCGAAAGGCCCATATCTTCTGTAATAGCGTCAATAGTGATGCCGGAAAGCGGCGCGCTGATATCTACGGTGAAAGCCCGTTCGGCGCTGGCGCTGTTGCCGATAGCGTTGCTGACTTCGGCATGGATAACGTAAGCGCTGCCGTCGCTCAGCGTGGCAAAATCATCGCTGGCCAGCTTGCAGCGCCAGCTGCCATCATCCTGCACGACGGCGGTATAACTTTTGCCGTTAAGCGTAAGCAAAACGGTCTGGCCTTCCGCGCCGGTGGTGGTGCCGCTAACTGTCTGCGCCGTGCCAAACTCCTCCGCATTAAGGATATTGTCGCCGGCGAAGTTATCCACTGTGATAGTTGGCGCTTCGCTGCTCAGAGTGATCTGATGGCTGGCGCTGCCGCTGTTGCCCGCTTTATCCTCGGCGCTGAGCTGCAGCGTGCAGGCGCCGTCCTGCAGACCTGCGAAAGCGCCTGCGGGTAATTCAACCGACCAGCGACCGTCTTCCCCGATGGTGGTGATGTAGCTTTGATCGTTAAAGGTCAGCGTCAGCTTCTGTCCTGCTTCAGCCGTAGTCGAGCCGCTCAGCGTAACCGGCTCGCCACGCTCTGCGATATTGATAACGTTATCATCTGTAACGGGATCAAGAGTAAATGTCGGCGCCTGCGTGTCGACATTCAGTGTCTGACTAGCCGACAAGCTGTTGCCTGCCGCATCCTTACCCGTCACGCTTACCGTCCAGGTACCGTCGGCAAGCGCCAGCGCATCGCTGCCGGGCAAGGTCACACTCCACTGACCGTCACCATTTACTACGGTAGTGTACTCTTTGCCGTTCAGCATCACCGTCAGCGTGGTGCCTTCGGCAAGATGCTGCGTAGTGCCGGATAAGGTAAAACCGGCCGCCTGCTCGCTGGCGTTAAGGGTGTTATCGCCCGCCGTGACGGCAAATGCGATTTCCGCCTGCTGCGTGGAGATGGTCAACGTTATCTCGCCGCCAGAGACGCTCTGGCTGCCGTCGATTTGCAGCACGGACCAGCTGTGGGTGCCGTCGGCCTGGGTGGGCAGCGCCACGCTCCACTTCCCGTCGCTGCCGACCATAGTGCTGGCAACCGTATCGCCTTTGCTGTCTTTAATCTGGATAGTGGCGCCGGGCTGGCCAATTCCGCTAAAGACTGGCGTATTGTCGCTTGTTCGATCGCCATTGCTGACCACAACCTGCTTACCTTGCAGATCGTCCGTCACCATAAAAATGGGTTTAACGCTTGCCACTTCCTGCGCTACGTCTGGCGTCTGGATTTCTGTTCTGACGCCGCTATCGCCTCGACTGTGTTCCACAATAGCGCCTGCCGCTATCCCGCCTAACGCGGCGCCAGCCATCCAGCCCCAGGGTGTTTCGCTCTCAACGACGCTGGATTCCAGCAGAGGTTCGATAGTCGCAATAGAGGCCGCCTGTGGCTGTAGTTCCGTCGCAATTACGCCATCCGCTTCCGCGAAGGAGATATGCGTCAGCGCTTGCTCGTCATTAAAGACCAGTTCGGAGTGATGACCGGTTTCCTCATCCATAATAAAATAGCCGTTACAGCGAATAACGCTGCCGTCCGCCATGTAGATCAGTAAATCATCGCCCTCGCGGATATAGCGCTCTACATCCTGACTTTTTCCCTGAATCTCGATGACGCTGGGACGCGCCAGCAGCACGGAAAGATTCCCTGCACCGGTAAATACGTTCTTTTGCGCTGAAGAGCGGTCAGTAACCCGAATGGTTGTATTCATAGCTTTCTCCTTAAAGGCGGGCAATCCATTCATCCTGGATGCGTTATTGCTGCTTTTTGGGTAACAATAAACATCAAGTAAAATAACAATCAGCGACCTCTGCTTAAGGCGCTAATTCAATTCCGGTAGTTCAATGACCGGTTTTTTTTCAATTCCCACCAGCGGCAGTAAATGATCAACCGCGGCCACACAGACGATAGCGGCATTCCAGGCGTCATATTCAGCCGTGACTTTCGCCTGCGCGGCCTGCCAGACATCCTGCTCTACGCTAAGTAAATCGTTGATGGTTCTTTTGCCTAATTTGTATTCCTGCTTATAAAGCAGACGAGACTGTTGGGCATTTTCAAACTGAACGATGCCTGCCTGTAAATGTTCTTTCGCGCCCTGCCATTCGGCCTGCGCCACGGTTGCTTTTTGCAATACCTCAAAACGAGCCGCCTCCACCTGGGATAAAGCGACAGCTCGCGCACCTTCGGCCTGCCTGATCTGGGCAGATACGGCGCCCCCCTGATAAATCGGCGCCTGAATATTGAGCTGAACTTCATCGTCCCAGTAAGCGCTGTTTGCAGACTGATAGCGGGTACGTGCGCCGACTAAATTAAGCGTGGGCCAGTGCTCCGCCTTAGCTTTATCCACGGCAAAACGCGAAGCCGCTTCAGAAGCCTGAGCAGCCATCACCGAGGGAATTTGTGCATAGTTAATATCGTTAAGGTTTATCTGCTGAATCTGCGGCAGCTCAGGCAAAGCCTGGAACTGTCGCGCGCGGGTACCGGTATAGACAAAGAGGCGCGCTTTCTCACTGTTCAGGAACGCTTTGTACTGATGGCTGGTCGCCTGCAGCGTAGCCAAACGACTCTGCGCTTGCAGGACGTCGGACCAGGCGCTGAGCCCCGCTTTATAACGGCTATTCGCTATGTGAAGCACGTTTTCCAGCGCGGCGATATTTTCCTGCAGCGCCTCCTGCAGCGCGAGATAGCGTTTCACTTCGATAAAGGCCAGCGCGGTTTTTTCGGCCACGCTGGTCAGCGTGGACATTAACTGAAAGCGGGAACTGTTCTGCAGCGCCTTTTGCTGACTGATGGCGTTACTGGTTTTGCCAAAATCATAAAGTCGCTGGGTCAGCGTCAATCCCCACGCTGCGGAGTTTTTCAGGGTGCCGCCTGAATCTGTGGTTTGACTATGTCCGCCGCTTGCCGTCAGCGCAACCTGCGGTAGCCAGGCGCTGCTGGCCTGATCGACCTGCGCCTGAGCAATGCCCATTTGCGCAGCCTGCTGAGTAATTGAAGGGTCGCGATTAAAGGCGTAAAGAACGCTTTCTTTTAAGCTAAGCGTCGCCGTTTCGCGGACAGGAACTGATGTTTCAGAAGGCCTGGCGTGGACGATAAATGAAAATGCCGGCAGCAGTAGAATCAATATTATTTTCCTTAACATCCAACCTCATTCCCTAAACAAAATTAAGTTATTTATAACTTTTATATATTAATAGCGATAAAGTGGTGCCAACTGCAGCGCTAAAAGAATTAAGCCGTCCTCAGTCAAAAATAGCTTCAGAAAATTCCTGTGCAATCTTATCCAACAGGAAATTAAAAATAAAGAATAATGCACATAAAAAAAGCGGGCAGGATTAGTCGTTTTGCTTACCGCAAAGCAAAATCAATGAGTAAGGTTGAAACAACAATAAATGATTTACACTTAACACACAAAGCATACACAAATAAAATTAACAGAATCAATATAGCACCTTATTAAAAACCAACACAATCAGTAAGATAATTAATAAAAAATCACATCTTTAATAACAAATTAAAGAACACAATAAAATAACAACATAAGCCACAGCGCAGCGTTCTCTGTAACAAAATCACATTTCTTACCTTATTGATTTTTTTACAGCTTTAGAGCCCTCTTTCTTTACATACGCATGAATGTTTGTCGCTCCTGAATAATCTCAGGCTGGCGTTTACCGTATCGCCATTTTCAACAGACAGCGCCGGAAGAGAGTGAGCAGGCATACCTGTTTTACCTACACCAGCAGGTCTTAATGTTAAAGTCCATGTCCCGAAAGCAGCTTCAAATTGGTTCTCCTGACAGGATCCTCTGGACAAGAACCACTGGTAATAAGCAGAAGAGACTTCCAACAGAATTTCCATTGCTATTCAGGCGGATACTAATTTTCAAAAAGCGGGAAAAATAATTACGTTTGTCTCAGCTACGCTTTGCCATAAAAATCCTCCCCAGCCTCTTTTAGCCGTTATGTCGCGGGACAGAACCGTATAAAAGAGCCATTGCATTTACATTCAGGTCACATACCTCCTGTAAAGTTCCAGTCAAGTAAAATACTCAGGGATTTTTATGCTACCGTCCAAAAAAAGCCTAAATATTTTGGCGATCTATAATGAAAAATTAGTATTCAACACCGACGTTAGTTCGAACGACTTACAAGGTTCTCTGGCGGCGAATATTAAGTTCGCTCAAAGCCAAATCATTCCGGCAACGGTAAAAAAAGGTGACAGACAGCCGCACCTGATCGGTAATCGTAAAACGCTATTACTGGTTAAGCCTCTGGAAATTCTCGATCGGCTGCAGGTTACCGTAGTTAACAGGGAAAACGAGGTTTTAGGTTCACTTCAACTTGCCCGACCAGAACAATTGCCGTCGACCGCCTATCAGATTGATAACGTTCCGGATGATATTGATTTTAATCCGCTGCCCGGCTCCACCACCATCATTAACAGCAGCGCCCAGCTGGCGCAGCTTAGCGAGCCTGATGCTTCATTTTTAAAAGAGCAGCTGCGGGAAAACTCGCTGGTGGAAATTCAGACAGCCGATGGCCGATGGGCTCGCAATATCTATCTGCCGGAAGGCACCGAGCTGGAAAATAAAGTTATCCGTTTCCGCTCAAACGCCGGCTACACCTCGACGGTCATCTATAGCGGTCGTAACGCCACTATTTCTCGGGGAGAAACCTGGCTTTTCAAATACCTGGCCGGACAGTGGGTGCGCGACGGAGAACTGGAAAATCAGGGCCTTGTCTATGCCCTGAACACCTGGAGCGTTGAACTCCCTGCCAGCTGGATAAAGCCTGGCATTGCTCTGCATTTTGCCAGCGGCAACCTGAGCGGGAAATTAGAGAATATTCGTGTCGGTGCGCCGACTGAACTCTTAATCCATACCATCGACATCGGTATGCTTACTGCTCCGCGTAATCAGTTCCTGTTTGCACAGGATCCCGAGGCGCATCGGGAATATTTCCAGACCGCGCCGATATCACGCATGATTGTCAGCAACTACCAGTCTCTTCACCTCACTGAAGTGATGTTGCCTGATGGGCAATTACTGACGGATTTTGATCCCAGTCAGGGTGGCGTACACAGCGGCACCATGCGCCAGAGAATGGGTAAAGAGCTGATTTCTCTTGGCATAAACCATGCAAACTACGGTATTAACTGCTCGGAAGGCGAAGGCGAATGGACGCCTTATCTGGCAGGCCAGCTTACGGCGCACAACAGCGTTGGCAAATATGCTAACGGAACGGTGATCCATGGCCTCTCCGGCGGCGCAGGTATGGTGACGCTGGAAAATTCTTTAGGCAACGAGTTTAGTCATGAAGTCGGCCACAATTACGATCTGGTTCATTATCCGGGCGATTTCGATGGTTCCGTCCATCAGTCTGCCGACTCTATTAATTCAACCTGGGGCTGGGATATGGATCGGCGGAAATTCCTGCCTAATTTCAAGCCCTCTATTACCAATAAACCCTCCTGTTATGAAGGCGTATGTCAGGCCACCTTCCACGGGCGCTCTTTTGGTTTTGATCCTATGGCGAGCGGCGAACCAATGGCGCCCATTAACCGCTTTACGCTCCATACGCCTTATACCGCCAGCCAGGCGCAGGAATTTATGGAGAAAAAAGTCGTCTTTTCCGCCGATTCTGCAACTGGCTTCAGAAAGTGGGATAACAACACGCAACGTATGGAGCCTTATTTTCACCGCATTGATACAGTGAGCGGTGTCACGGCTTCTAATACGGATTTAAGCGCGAATGCGCTTGCTGCTCTGTTCCGCACATCAAGATTAGTCAACGTAACGATGGCGGATGGCAACTGGGCTAAAGATATAAATCTGCCTTTAGCTTCTGCAGAAAATAAAGACACCATTTTCACTCTGCGTCATCAGGCAACTTATAACAGTACTCTTTTCATAAATGGTACTTCAATTGAAATTAACAGAGGTTTTAGTAAAAACTTTTACTCTAATGGTGATACCTGGCAGGAGTGCCTGATAATCAATTCCCATACTACGCGAGCTATTGCATCCAATGACCATTTGAGCCATGCCTTTCTGACGGACCTTCTCTCCCGCTTTACCTTAACGCAGATCATTTTAAATGATGGTGACTGGGTACCAACCATGGAGATTCCACCCGCATCAGCCCAGAATAATCAGCGTCTTATCTCTGTTGAAAATAACGCACTGGAAGAGTCAGTTATCTATATCAACGGCCTGAGCATAGAAATACTGCCTGGTCATAAAAAGCTATATATTTCCGATGGCGAAAGATGGCTTGAGGATCAGGTGGTGGTTGATATCAGCAAGGCGGTTACACCGAAACAGTTCGGCGTCCCGGTTACCACTCTGGTCGGTTATTACGATCCCCAGGGTATTTTGCCAGATTATATTTATCCCGCTCTGCATGGCGCCTATGGATTTATCTATAACGATGACGCTGATGATGTAACCGATGCGGATTGCCAGCTATGGATTGAATCTGCAGAGGGCTTGCAGCTCTTTAAACTTGAGAATAGCCGTATTCGGAGCAATGTAATGAACAAATTTCATATCAATATCGCGCAATCTGAGCAGCCTCAGACAGTTACTATTATGCGTGATGGAAAGGCCGTTTGTCGTCGTACTATCGAGCCAGCCAGCACATCGCTTACCTGGACCGTAAACGGCGAAAGCGATAATGCCGCGCTTCCTTCACCGGTCGAGCCATCGACCGCGCCGGGCAATCTGCGCAGCACCGCCGTGACCGCCAGCAGCATCAGTTTGGCCTGGGATGCCTCCGCAACACGCAGCACGCTGGAGTCCTACAGTATCTTCCGCAGCGAGAACGGCGGCGTTACCAGCGTGATCGCCAGCGTGCCGGCGTCGCAGCTGAGCTGGAACGATACCGGCCTGAAAGCCGATACCCGCTACAGCTACTTTGCGGTGGCTTACGATGTTGAGGGCAGAATGTCGCCGAAGAGCAATACGCTTGCGGTGAATACCGACGCGCTTCCGGTTACCGCGCCAACCGCGCCAGGCAACCTGCGCAGCACCGCCGTCACCGCCGGCAGCATCAGCCTTGCGTGGGACGCCTCCGTAACACGCGGCACGCTGGAGTCCTACAGCATTTTCCGCAGCGAGAACGGCGGCGTTACCAGCGTGATCGCCAGCGTCCCGGCGTCGCAGCTGACTTACAGCGATACCGGCCTGAAGGCCGACACCCGCTACAGCTACTTTGCGGTGGCTTACGAT
>Ga0157363_1000588_pt1 | contig 28151 bp, 25 predicted proteins | sample AttsexASBM1_FD_111477 | JGI IMG/M metagenome (GOLD analysis project Ga0157363, IMG submission 111477) | Fungus gardens microbial communities from leaf cutter ant in Ribeirão Preto, State of São Paulo, Brazil - Atta sexdens ASBM1 | ecosystem: Host-associated > Fungi > Mycelium > Unclassified ... | reverse complement strand
TGGACGCAGCGGCATTACTGGCCCCAATGTTTGGGATTGTTCTGCCAATGCCTGAGTGGATGGCCGAGCGGATACTTAACTGGACAGAAACCCGTTCCGGACTGCGGGAAGGATTTGCTCTGGGGACCGGTCGCTGGCATGCGCCGCCATTTGCAATAAATACATTAACTCACAGTCGTGTACGCTACCAGCGTAACCTGAGGTTCTATGCCGATGAGCCAGCATTACAGGTTGGAGGGCCCACCGCCCATTGGGTGCGAGAGAGCCTTAACGCAGGGCACGAGATCCTGCGGGATGCGGCTCAGATTACCACCCCTATGCTTATCCTGCAGGCGGAAGAAGATCAGGTCGTTGAAAATCAGGCCCAGAACCAGTTTTGTGAATTACGCCAACAGGCAGGACATGCTTGTGAAGGAGGAAAACCCCGGGTTATTCAGGGGGCTCGCCACGAAATATTATTCGAAAAAGACGAAATGCGGGCGCAGGCACTTAATTTAGTGGTCAGCTATTTTGGCCGCTTTGAAACTCATGAACATGCATCGACATTTATCTTACCTCCGGAAACTCCGGCCTGACGTTAATTAAAGAGGTTTTCATGTATCATATCGTCGCCTCCGACCTGGATGGAACGTTACTTTTACCCGACCACTCTTTGTCTGCCTATACCCGCGAAATCTTGCAGAATCTTACCCTGAAAGGGATACGTTTCGTATTTGCGACCGGTCGTCACCATATCGATGTGGCGCAAATGCGGCAGTCTCTGGGTATCGAAGCCTATATGATTACCTCTAACGGGGCCAGGGTACATGACTTCTCGGGTAAGCTGATTTTCGAACACAATCTTGATTCGGACATCGCAGCGGATCTGTACGAGATGAAATATACCTCGCAACAGATTCTGACGCAGGTATACCGCAATGATGACTGGTATATCAGTCGCCATAGTGAAAGAGAGGCGGAGTTCTTCCGTGAGTCTGATTTTCAGTATCAGGTTTTTCAGCCGGGTGGGTTGGCAACGGATGGTATCAGTAAGGTATTTTTCACCTGTGACGACCATCAGGTGCTGGCCGAACTGGAACTGGCTATAGTCGCCCGCTGGGGTGACCGGGTGAATGTCAGTTTCTCATTACCGACGTGTCTCGAAGTGATGGCAGGGGGAGTTTCTAAGGGACATGCACTGGATGAAGTTGCCCGCCGACTGGGCTATACACTGCAGGACTGTATTGCTTTTGGTGACGGGATGAATGATAAAGAGATGCTCAGTATGGCCGGGAAAGGCTGTATCATGAAAAATGCACATCAGCGCCTGACCGCATTGCTGCCGGAACTGGAAGTGATTGGTAGTAATGCAGAGGATGCGGTTCCGCATTACCTGCAGAAACTGTTTGGCTGAAGGTGAAGACACCCAGCACAGAGTATTGCTGTGCTGGTGCCGTAGGGCAGGGAGAAGCAGATTAAAGCTGCAGGTTGAGTTTCTGCTTATGTTTCTTCTCACTGAGGGTTGTTAGCAGCAGTAACAAGACCGCCAGTACGCAACCGGCTAGCATCACAATAAATCCGCCATCCCAACCGAAGAAGTCAACGGTGTATCCGACAATGGCGCTGGCTGCTACAGATCCCCCCAGATAACCAAACAACCCGGTAAAGCCCGCGGCAGTTCCGGCGGCTTTCTTGGGGGCCAGTTCCAATGCATGTAACCCTATCAGCATTACCGGACCATAGATAAGAAAACCAATCACCACCATACAGGCCATATCAATGGCGGGATGGCCTGGCGGGTTTATCCAGTAAATCAGGGTGGCTACGGTGACCAGCGCCATGAAAAATACCCCGGTCAGTCCGCGGTTGCCGCGGAACACTTTGTCGGACATCCAGCCGCATAATAAGGTGCCCGGAATTCCTGCATATTCATACAGAAAATAGGCCCAGGAGGATTTATCCAGCGCAAAGTGCTTCACTTCTTTCAGGTAGGTCGGTGACCAGTCGAGAATGCCGTAACGCAGTAAATAGACGAACACATTGGCCAGTGCGATGTACCAAAGTAAGCGATTGGGCAGGATGTACTGCATAAAAATTTGTCGTGCAGTTAACTCGACCTCATGCTGCTCATCGTAATCTACCGGATAGTCATTTTTCCAGGCCTCAATCGGCGGCAAACCGCAGGACTGGGGAGTATCACGCATTAATCCGTAGGCCAGCAATGCGACCAGAATGGCCACAATGGCTGGCATATAGAGTGCAGCTTTCCAGTCATTAAACCAGGCCATGCCGAGTAAAAATAGTAATGGTGGGATTCCTCCGCCGACGTTATGTGCGCAGTTCCAGACCGATACAATTCCGCCGCGCTCTTTTTGTGACCACCAGTGGACCATGGTCCTGCCACACGGTGGCCAGCCCATTCCCTGGAACCAGCCACAGATAAACAGCAGTACAAACATCACCATAATGCCGGAGGTTGCCTGAGGAACAAAACCCATCACCAGCATCACCAGCGCCGCCATAATCAGCCCTGCGGGCAGAAATACACGAGGGTTAGAGCGGTCAGAGACCGATCCCATAATAAATTTAGAAAATCCGTAAGCAATGGATATTCCGGATAAGGCAAACCCAAGGTCTCCGCGGGAAAATCCCTGTTCAATCAGGTAAGGCATGGCCAGGGTAAAGTTTTTACGAACCAGATAGTAAGCAGCGTAGCCGACGAAAATCCCGATAAAGATCTGCCAGCGCAGGCGGCGATATAATGCATCTGCCTTTGCCGGATCGGCAGGGGAGATATGGGGTGCGGGTTTAAACAGACTCAGCATGAATGTCCCTCCGGGGGAAGATTTTCCTTGAAAACGCCACCGGGGCTGACTGCCGGATCAGGTCCGGTGGCTGGATACCGGGCATAGAGTAGCCATCATGTCAGTAATTACCTTGACTGAGTGCACAATTGTTACAAATTTATGACAAGATGTGTTTATTTATGAATTTTTAGCCAGTGCGTGGCCAGTCCAGGGCCGTCAGCAGGCTCTGCGACAGACCAGAGGAAGCAGTAAATCCGTCGCTGTCAGGGAGGAGCATGTCGCAGTATGAGCAGGGTGTTAAGCGGAAATATTTTTCTGAACCGCAGGTCGTGAAGCATCGCGGACAAAAGGCAGTTGATCACAGGCATGCTGGCGTGCCGAACGGATAAAGGCATCAATCACCGGCTGACGCTGTTCGCCGTCGCGTACCGCAGCATACAGGCGGGACCATAAACCTTCGCCGGGTGTTTTGGTCACAATGAGTTGCTGGCGCTCAAAACTTTCCACCACCCAGTGCGGCAGCGCAGCGATCCCCATTTTTGCGGCCACCATCTGAATTAACAGCAGTGTATTATCCACACTTTTCAGCTCCGGATTAATCCCGGCCGGTTGTAAAAAATGTCTCCAGATATCAAGACGCTGTCTCTGAACCGGATAAATTAACAGTGTTTCACCGGTCAGGTCTTCCGGAGTGATGAGCGTTTTTTTTGCCAACGGATGATCAGGTGCCATGACCAGACGTACTTCAAAATCAAACAGCGGTGAGTAATGTAAACCGCTACGAGGCAGGATATCGGAAGTCAACACAATATCCAGTTCGCCCTGCTGCAAGCCTGGCTGAGGATCAAACGTCACCCCGGATTTAAAATCGACTGACACCTGAGGCCAGTTGCTGCGAAAAATATCCAGCGCCGGTGTCAGCCACTGAATACAACTATGACATTCAATCGCAATCCGCAGGTTGGTCTGATGAGGTTCATGGCAGGATTGTAAGGCCTGTTGGATCTGCGGGAGGATCTGTTCGGCCAGTTGCAACAAAATTTCACCCTGTGGAGTAAATTGCAACGGCTGGCTTTTACGGACAAATAATCGGAAACCGAGGCGCTGCTCGAGATCACTGAACTGGTGAGAGAGCGCAGATTGCGTCTGATGTAATTGTGCTGCAGCTCCTGCCAGTGATCCCGTGGTCCTGAGAGCCTGTAGCGTCTTCAGGTGCTTAATCTCGATCATGAGAGACCTTCATAGTGATATTGAATAATTTGCGCTTGTGGATAGTACACTACCTGCTGAATATAGATGTGTAAACATCTGGACGGCTAAACATCTGAAAAAATCTTTCAGAAGGCCGTAAGTGCTGGCAGGCCACATGATGATTTTCCCCGTAGCGCGCCAGGATTAGGCAGATGTCCCTGAGGTCTTTTTACTGAAAGGAATTGAGTGCCATGACCATTCTGAATCATACATTAGGATTTCCGCGCGTCGGGCTGCAGCGTGAACTGAAGAAAGCCCTGGAAAGTTACTGGGCGGGTGAGTGCGGGGTGCAGGAACTGCTGGAGACGGGTCGCCAGTTACGTGCCAGGCACTGGCAACAGCAGAAAGAAGCGGGAGTCGATCTGTTGCCGGTCGGCGATTTCGCATGGTATGACCATATACTGACAACCAGCCTGATGCTTGGAAATATCCCTGCAAGGCACCGGAACGCCGGGGGAGGGCTGGATCTGGATACTCTGTTTCGGATTGGCCGGGGACGTGCGCCCACCGGAAAGCCGGCTGCTGCAGCGGAAATGACCAAGTGGTTTAATACCAATTATCACTATATCGTGCCTGAATTCAGCCAGGGTCAGACCTTCACTCTGGCATGGACACAGTTGCTAGATGAAGTGGATGAAGCACTGGCACTTGGCCATCGGGTAAAACCGGTGCTGACGGGGCCGGTCACCTACCTGTGGCTGGGGAAAGCCAAAGGAGCCACCTTTGACCGGTTATCTTTGCTGCCGGAAATCCTGCCGGTATACCAGCAACTGCTGGCGGAGCTGGCAAAACGGGATATTGAGTGGGTTCAGATTGACGAGCCCATCTTGTCTCTGGAACTGCCAGCGGAATGGCTGAATGCTTTTAAGCCCGCTTATCAGGCACTGCAGGGGGCTACGCGGCTGTTGTTAACCAGCTATTTCGACAGTATCAGTCAGAATTTACCGGTGATCCGGGAGTTACCTGTCCAGGGGCTGCATGTCGATCTGGTTCATGGCAGTGATGATATTCTGTCTCTGAATGAGCAATTACCTGCAGACTGGTTGCTGTCAGTCGGGGTGATTAATGGCCGGAATGTCTGGCGGGCGGATCTTAGCCGTTGGTATCAGCGGTTGCAGCCGCTGGTGACGCAGCGTCAACAACTATGGATTGGGACATCCTGCTCTTTACTGCATAGCCCGATAGATTTGTGCAGTGAAACCCGGCTGGATGACGAAGTAAAAAGCTGGTTTTCGTTTGCACTGCAGAAGTGTGGGGAACTGTCCTTGCTGCGTAACGCCCTGAATCATAAAGATCCGGCCCCTCTGGAAGCCTGGAGTGCGCCAGTCCGTGCCCGTGAACACTCCTCCCGGGTACATAATCATGCGGTTTCCGCCAGACTACGGGCGATTACCGCCAGTGACAGCCAGCGGCAACATAGCTACCTCATCCGGGCAAAGGCACAACAGCAACGATTTTCACTCCCGGCCTGGCCAACTACAACGATTGGCTCCTTCCCACAAACCAGTGAAATTCGTGGACTGCGCCTTAACTTTAAGCAGGGGCGACTGGACCGGGCCAGCTATCGCACTGGCATCGCTGGCCATATCCGGCAGGCGATTGCCGAGCAGGAACGGCTGGGGCTGGATGTGCTGGTGCATGGCGAGGCTGAACGTAACGATATGGTGGAATATTTTGGTGAACATCTGGACGGGTTTGTTTTCACTCAGAACGGCTGGGTACAGAGTTACGGTTCGAGGTGTGTGAAACCCCCGGTCATCATCGGAGACATTAGTCGTCCGCAGCCCATTACGGTCGAATGGGCTAAATACGCTCAGTCGCTGACCGACAAACCAGTAAAAGGCATGCTGACCGGCCCTGTAACCATTCTTTGTTGGTCATTCCCGCGCGAAGATGTGAACCGCGAGACCATTGCCCGACAGATTGCGCTGGCACTGCGCGATGAAGTGGCTGATCTGGAAAATGCCGGCATTGGTATTATCCAGATTGATGAACCTGCCTTGCGTGAAGGGCTACCACTCCATCAGTCGGAATGGGCTGACTATCTGGCCTGGGCGGTAGAAGCATTCCGCCTGAATGCCGCTGTTGCCGGCGATAACACCCAGATCCATACCCATATGTGTTACTGCGAATTCAATGACATTATGGACTCTATCGCAGCACTGGACGCTGACGTCATTACTATCGAGACTTCACGCTCAGATATGGAGTTACTGGAATCCTTTGAACAGTTTGAATATCCGAACGAGATAGGCCCGGGGGTGTACGATATCCATTCCCCGAATGTCCCCGCGGTAGCTGAGATAGAAAACCTGCTACGTAAAGCGGCTCAACATATCCCCGCTGGCCGGCTATGGGTCAACCCGGATTGTGGCCTGAAAACCCGCGGCTGGAGTGAAACCCGCCAGGCACTGGCGAATATGGTGGAAGCGGCTAAAAAACTACGGGCAGAGGCCGTGTAGACCGGGGATAACGCCGGGCGGGCAGGGTGATACGCCCCGCCCGGCAGCGGGTTGGCCGTCTGAATCGGGCAATCAGCGACCCTTTTTCTTTCTGCCTGGCTGCGTAAAGCGCTTACGTGCCGGTGGGGGAGTCGCCGGCTTGTCTGTGGGTCTTTTTCCGGACGGGCCTTTCTTCGCCGCTGTGGTTTTAGGCTTATTTTTTTTCTCGGCCGGATCCAGTGAGGTTGAGTTTTCCAACAGCCGGAATAATTCGATCAACTCATCGTCGGTCAAATCACGCCACTCCCCGGGAGGTAACCCCTTCAGGCTGACATTCATGATACGTACCCGTTCGAGTTTGGTGACTTCGAATCCAAAGTGCTGGCACATGCGACGGATTTGACGGTTAAGCCCCTGTACCAGAGTAATGCGAAACACCTGGGGTGCTTCTTTCTTCACCTTACATTTCTTTGTCACCGTACCCAGCATGGGCACCCCGGCAGCCATGCCCTTGATAAACTCGTCGGTGATCGGTTTATTCACGGTCACCACATACTCTTTTTCGTGGTCATTACCAGCCCGCAGGATCTTATTCACCAGATCACCATGGTTGGTCAGAAAAATCAGTCCCTGGGAATCTTTATCCAGACGACCAATCGGGAACACGCGTTTGCTGTGATTGACGAAATCAACAATATTGTCTTTTTCGCTGCCTTCAGTGGTGCTGATAATGCCTACCGGCTTATTCAGGGCAATAAGCACTAAGTCTTCTTCATTCCTTGGCTCAATCAGCTGACCATTAACCTTCACCACATCACCGGCATACACCTGATCACCGACAGTTGCACGTTTACCGTTAATAAATACATTGCCTTGCTCAATAAAACGGTCGGCATCACGACGGGAGCAAATACCGCTCTCACTGATGTATTTGTTCAGGCGGGTCGATGAGTTGGTCAGCATGAATTCTCCGGAAAAAAGCGGACTATACCTCAGCGGGGCGATGCTTAAAACTGTCTGTTGGTGTATTGCAATGCTCCCTGAATATTTCAGGGGCTGTTACAACAGCAATAGCTCAGCAATGTACCGCATAAACATACGCCCTGATACTGGCGGGTGGGATTGAATTTTATTTTTTGGCGGCAGGTCTCAACAGCTGTTTTTGTGCGGCACAGGCCAGAATATTCCCTTTTTTACATCCCATGCGGGCATACTCAAAGGCCTTGCGTCGGTCTTTGCTGACACCATAGCCGTAGCGATACATATTCGACAGATACAGCATCGCGTTACCATCTCCGGCATCCGCCCCTTGCTGATACCATTTACGGGCATCAGCGTAACTTTGTGTCACACCGTAGCCATTTTCAAACAGATGACCAATTGCCTGGTAAGCGTCGGGTGAATGCAGTGCCAGACCTTTCTGGTAGAAGTCCATTGCCAGGCGATAGTTGTCACCGCCACGAAGTTCATACATTGAACCTGCAGTAATACAATCCTCAGCGACCTTACCGGTATCGCACTGTTGCACATGGGCCTGCAAGACTTTTTCATCACCGCGTACTGGCGTGTGATCATTTCCGGAGAACATCCCACCGAAGAAATTGTTTATGGTGCTACAACCGCTTAGGGTCAGTGAGATGACCACAATACTCACAGAGAGCGTTTTTTTCATAAGGCTTTTCCTGTCCATGACCAAAACAAACAGCCTCCTGACAACTGTGTCACAGGGGCCGGGTCTGTGCTCAGTAAAGCCTGATTCTATCCCGGATAATTTTTCGTGCCTTCGGAGTCCGTCTGAATTTTCACCGCCACAGGACAAAAGAGGCTGAAGCAGGTTAAGAGCCCGGATGAGCGGGAGCCACCCCGTGGCGGCCAAACCATTCCAGCATTCGTTGCCATCCATCCTGTGCTGACTCTGCATGATAGTTTGGCCGGTAATCAGCATGAAAGGCATGTCCAGCATCAGGGTAAGTAATAATTTCAGAATCAGAATTTGCCGCGCGTAATGCCTGCTGCATCAGTGCGACGTTTTCTGCGGTAATCATCGGGTCCAGAGCGCCGTACAGGCCGAGAACCGGGGCCGTCAGACTGGCAGCAGCATCGACCGGGGTCACCGGTTGACGCAGAGTGATTTGTGGATGCAGATGACCATACCAGGCCACGGCAGCCTGTAATTGCGGATTATGGGTAGCATATAACCAGGCTATTCTTCCCCCCCAACAAAAACCGGTTAACCCGAGCCGTCGCAGATCGCCACCATGGGTTGCTGCCCAGTTAGCGGCGTGATCAAGATCGGCCAGCACCTCACGGTCGGCCACTTTGCCGACCAGTTCATTTTTCAGTTGTTGCGGGGAGCTGAAACTGGCGGGATCACTATGACGGAAAAACAGATCAGGAGCGATCGCCAGATAACCCTCCTTCGCCAGACGGCGACAGATATCGCGGATATAATCATTGATACCAAAAATTTCGTGTACCACCAGGATAACGGGAAACGGGGTAGACACAGATTGAGAGGGTTTTGCCAGAAAGGCCGGTAATAAATCACCACGGCTCGGGAGCGTAGTTTCTGTGCAGTGAACTGCGTCTGCGGTACTGCCCTGATTGCCGATTGAACTATTCATGAAGGACTCCCGTAAAGTTGTTAATTCCCGAACAGAACGTCGCCATACCAAAAACTTTATTCCAGTTGCCCCAGTCTACCTCTGGTGGTTTACAAAATGTGGTTCAGGATTGCCCTGGGGATCGGGAAATAATCGGCTTTACCGAGAGATTTGAGATCTGCATCTATATTTTGCTGACAAGGTATGTAATGTCACATTTTAAGGTTGATTTCTGTCACATAAAAAACCAGTGCTTCAAGTACAATCGAATCATTATTCACTAGCTGCTGATTGAGGTACTTATGTCGCAATCCGACGTTTTTCATCTTGGACTGACTAAAGCCGATCTTCAGGGAGCCACACTGGCGATTGTGCCCGGTGACCCGGATCGGGTGAAAAAAATTGCGGAACTGATGGATAATCCGCGCCAGCTCGCATCCCATCGTGAGTTTAGCAGCTGGATAGCCTTTATTGAGGGTAAACCTGTCATTATCTGTTCTACCGGGATTGGTGGACCTTCTACCTCGATTGCGGTAGAGGAACTGGCTCAGTTGGGAGTCCGGACATTTTTGCGGGTGGGAACAACAGGGGCGATACAGCCGCATATTAATGTCGGGGATGTGCTGGTGACTACGGCGTCGGTCAGGCTGGATGGGGCCAGTTTGCATTTTGCGCCACTTGAGTTTCCGGCAGTGGCCGATTTTACCTGTACCACTGCCCTGGCAGAGGCAGCCCGCCGCGCCGGAGCGACCACCCATATCGGCATCACGGCTTCTTCAGATACCTTCTATCCGGGGCAGGAACGTTATGACACCTTCTCTGGCAGAGTGGTGAAAGCGTTCAGAGGCTCTATGGAGGAGTGGCAGTCGATGGGGGTACTGAACTATGAAATGGAGTCAGCCACCCTGCTAACGATGTGTGCCAGCCAGGGACTACGGGCAGGTATGATAGCCGGAGTGATAGTCAACCGTACCCAGAAAGAGATCCCGGACAGCGCGACCATGAAGCAGACCGAAAGTCAGGCAGTAAAAATCGTGGTCGATGCGGCCAAAGCGTTATTATAATCCTCCTCACTCTTCCGGCAGGATGGCCTGGTTGCTGTCTTTAGCCGGAAATCCTCAACTGTAAAAATATCTGGACATCTATACAGTGCCACTCTACCTTTCCTCTGACAAAGTGTTAAGTGGAGAAGCGGGTGGACACGCAATTCATTATTTCAGGATGCCTGTTACTGGGCGGTGCTGTTCTGGGCTGGCTGATATCGGCACTGCGTAACGGTCATCAGTTGGCGCGTTATCAGGCAGAGCAACAGGCGGGGCAGGCGACGATAGAGCGGCTGCAGCAGGAATTGAGCAGCGGACAGCATAGCGAGCGACAAAAAGAGGCCGAACTGCGCCAGTTGCATGCTGAGTTGGCCGCGCAGCAGGAAAAGCTCCAACAACTGACCTACTGGCGTGAGCAGGCCGGGCAGTTGAACCAGGAACTGCGTCATCAGGCTGATATTCACCGGGCGCAGGAATCAGAACTGCGTGAGGTGACCACCCGGCTGGAAGAAACCCGTCTGGCGGCAGAAGAGAAGCAGCGTTTACTGCTCAACAGTGAACAGCGGCTGGCAGCGCAATTTGAAAATCTGGCCGGGCGGATTTTTGAAAACAGTGGACGGCGTTTTGACGAGCAAAATCGGCAAAGTATGAACGGAATACTGACACCTTTGCGGGAACAGCTGGAAGGTTTTCGTCGGCAAATCAACGAAAGTTTCAGCAGTGAAGCCCGTGAGCGGCATACGCTTACACATGAAATTCGTCAGTTACAAAAACTGAATAGTCAAATGGCCCGTGAAGCCGTTAACCTGACCCGCGCCCTGAAAGGCGATAATAAGACCCAGGGCAACTGGGGAGAAGTGATCCTCAGTCGGGTACTGGAGGCCTCGGGGTTACGGGAAGGGTACGAATATGAGACCCAGGTCAGTATTCACCGAAATGACGGACGTTTTCAGCCGGATGTAATTGTACATTTGCCGCAAAATAAAGATGTGGTCATTGATGCAAAAATGACGCTGGTCGCTTATGAACGTTATTTTAATGCAGAAGATGACCTGCTGCGGGAACAGGCGGTCCGGGAACATATCGGCGCTGTACGTAGCCATCTTCGTTTACTCAGCCGAAAAGATTACCAGCAATTACCCGGTGTACGTTCGCTGGATTATGTGCTGATGTTTATTCCGGTAGAACCGGCCTTTTTGCTGGCACTCGACAGAGAGCCTGAACTGGTCAATGAGGCGTTAGCACAAAATATAATGCTGGTCAGCCCGACCACCCTGTTGGTGGCACTACGCACTATCAGTAATCTCTGGCGTTATGAACATCAAAGCCAGAATGCCCAGCAGATTGCCGATAAAGCTGGGCGTTTATATGACAAGATGCGACTGTTTGTCGACGATATGCAGGCGATGGGTAGTCACCTGGATAAAGCACGGGACAGCTATCAACAGTCGATGAAAAAACTGACGGAAGGGCGCGGAAATATGATAGCCCGCACGGAAGCGTTTCGTCGGCTGGGAGTTGAGGTTCGTCGGCCTATTGATCCGAAAATCACGGAAAAAGCGCTCTCTTTTGACTCTGAAGTCGCGGAAACTGACAGTGAAAAAGAAAGCTCACTGGTCGCTTCCGGGAATCCGTGGGACAATAGTGAAAACCCCCGGGGAAATGCTGAATAGTAGTGCAGTAACGTGCCTGACCTTCGGGAGTCTGGTACACTTCAGACAGTATTGATTACATAGCAGGTAATACCGATGGCAGATGAATCTCAGGAAACTCAGGAAACAACGCATTTTGGTTTTCAGACCGTAGCAAAAAACGAAAAGGCTGAAAAAGTTGCCGATGTTTTCCATTCCGTGGCAGCAAAATATGACCTGATGAACGATTTAATGTCGATGGGTATCCATCGCATCTGGAAACGTTTTACCATTGACTGCAGTGGCGTCCGTCGCGGGCAGCGGGTACTCGACCTGGCCGGTGGCACCGGTGATCTGACCGCTAAATTCTCCCGGCTGGTAGGGGAAACGGGTCAGGTCGTGCTGGCAGATATCAACAGTTCAATGCTGAAGATGGGGCGCGAGAAGCTACGTAACCGGGGAATATCCGGTAACGTCAGCTATGTTCAGGCAAATGCCGAAGCACTACCCTTTCCTGATAATTATTTCGACTGCATTACTATCTCTTTTGGCCTGCGAAACGTGACTGAGAAAGAAAAAGCGCTGGCCTCTATGTTCCGGGTACTTAAACCCGGTGGTCGCCTGCTGGTGCTGGAATTTTCCAAACCGCTGCTTGAACCGCTCAGTAAGGCCTATGATGCGTACTCTTTCCACATTCTGCCCCGTATCGGTCAGGTTGTTGCCGGAGATGCCGAAAGCTACCGGTATCTGGCGGAATCTATTCGTATGCATCCTGATCAGGAAACGTTGAAAGGGATGATGAACGATGTCGGGTTCGAAAATACTTCCTATTACAATCTGACCGGAGGCATTGTTGCTCTCCACCGTGGGTATAAATTCTGATGTTCACAGCAATGACGGCGATGCCACTGCTGACAGCGACGATAGAGAATGTGCTTAACCGTGTTCTTTATCAGGATCGCGGCCTGAAACCGGCACGTCAGCGACTGAAAGGGAAAGTTCTGACACTGAAGTTCAGTGAGTTTTCCCGGCCACTGGTGCTGGTTTTCGGTGAACAGCAACTGGATGTGGTGGGTGACTGGCAGGACAGCAGCGATTGTACTGTCTCACTGGCATTAGGCGTATTGCCAGAGTTGCGTGACCGGCAGAATCTGACCTCACTGATTCGTCAGGGTAAACTGGATGTGCAGGGAGATCTGCAGGTTATTCAGCAGTTTTCAGCACTGATGGATCTGGCCGAGCTGGATCCGGCGGAGTATCTGGCGCCGTTTGTCGGAGATATTGCTGCTCAGGGAATCAGCCGGGCAGGACAACGATTGTTTTCCTTTGTCCGGCAAGACATCAGTAGCAGGCAACGGCAACTGGGAGAAATACTGACCGAGGAGTGGCGGGCGGCACCTGGCGCACTCGAAGTGGCGTGGTTTTGCGAAGAAACTGCGGCACTGGACAAAAAGCTGGCTGCGCTGGATGCACGGCTGGCGCAATGGGAGAAGAAATGACTGTTGGAGAAATTCGGCGACTCTATTTCATTATTCGTATTTTTTTGTCTCATGGTTTGGATGAACTCATCCCAAGAACCCGTCTGACTTTGCTGGTACGTCTGTGGCGGCGGTGTATCTTTTGGATCCCTAATCGTCACCCGCAGGAAGAGTTGGGTGTGCGTTTAAGGATGGCACTTGAACAACTCGGACCGGTCTGGATTAAGTTCGGTCAGATGCTGTCAACACGACGAGATTTGTTTCCACCGGAGATAGCTGATCAACTGTCCGCGTTGCAGGACAAAGTTCCTCCTTTCGACGGTATCAGAGCTAAAGCACAAATTGAAAAGTCCCTCGGCGGACCGGTGGAACAATGGTTTGACGATTTTGAAATCACCCCGTTGGCATCGGCTTCGATTGCTCAGGTTCACACTGCGACCCTGAAAGAGAATGGTCAGCACATTGTTATTAAGGTCATTCGTCCGGATATTCTGCCAGTTATCAAAGCGGATATGCGGCTGATTTACCGGCTGGCGCGCTGGGTTCCACGGCTGCTGCCTGACGGCAGACGATTACGGCCGGTCGAAGTGGTCAGGGATTACGAAAAAACGCTGATTGACGAGCTTAATTTGTTACGTGAAGCCGCAAATGCCATTCAACTGCGGCGTAATTTCGACAATAGTAAGATGCTGTATGTCCCTCTGATTTATTCGGACTATTGTAGTGAAAGCATGCTGGTCATGGAGCGTATCTACGGAATTCCCATTTCTGACACTGCCACCCTGAGAGCACATGGCGTTAACATGCAACTGCTGGCTGAACGTGGCGTTCAGGTATTTTTTACCCAGGTGTTTCGTGACAGTTTTTTCCATGCGGATATGCACCCCGGTAACATCTTTGTCAGTTATGAACACCCGGAAGATCCACAATATATTGGTATCGATTGCGGAATTGTTGGCTCTTTAAATAAAGACGATAAACGCTATCTGGCAGAAAATTTTATCGCTTTCTTTAATCGCGATTACCGGCGGGTCGCTGAGCTGCATGTTGATTCTGGCTGGGTTCCTCCGGATACGAATGTGGAAGATTTTGAATTTTCTATCCGCACTGTGTGTGAGCCAATTTTCGAAAAGCCGCTGGCCGAAATCTCCTTTGGCCATGTGCTGCTCAATCTGTTCAATACCGCACGTCGGTTCAATATGGAAGTGCAGCCACAACTGGTTCTGTTGCAGAAAACATTATTGTATGTTGAAGGCATTGGCCGCCAACTTTACCCACAACTGGATCTGTGGAAAACGGCCAAACCTTTTCTTGAAGAGTGGATTAAAGATCAGGTTGGCTTACCCGCTATATGGCGGGCAGTAAAATCAAAAGCGCCTTCCTGGGCTGAAAAATTACCTGAGCTGCCGGAGTTATTTTATGACGGAATGCGACAGCATAAATTACTGAAACATAGTGTAGATAAACTGGCCCTTGAAATGAATGCTCAGCGTGTCCGGCACAGCCAGGCCCGCTATCTGCTGGGGATGGGGGCAGTATTTATGTTAAGTGGTACGGCGATTGCTATCGGCCGGCCGCAGTGGGATGTCACTTCGGCAATACTGATTGTTGCTGGTGTGTTAACATGGATCATCGGTTGGCGTAAGACAAACTGATTGTCAGCCTTATCCCAAACGCGCTACTGTCAGGGGATTGAGGTGTTTTTACACGCTGTGTTTTGTTGGATCATAGATCTTCAGAGGTTAAGAAATGGGCGGCATTAGTATCTGGAAGTTACTTATCATTGTAGTCATTCTGGTGCTGTTGTTTGGTACCAAAAAACTGCGTGGACTGGGTTCAGATTTAGGATCTTCAATCAAAGGTTTCAAAAAAGCCATGAGCGATGAAGATGATAAAAAGAGTAAAGATGCGGATTTCCCCGCAAAACCACTCTCTGACGAATTACCTACTTCTTCTAAGAAAGAAGAATCCCGTAAAGACAACGATCAGGTATAACCCGTGTTCGATATAGGTTTTAGTGAGCTCTTACTGATATTCGTGATTGGTCTGATTGTGCTTGGGCCTCAACGGTTACCTGTGGCGGTGAAAACAGTCGTTGGCTGGATCCGTGCCATGCGTTCTCTGGCAGCCAATGTACAGAATGAACTGGCTCAGGAGTTAAAACTGCAGGAGTTACAGGATAGCCTGAAAAAAGTGGAAGAGGCTGGTAAAGGCACTCTTTCGCCAGAGCTGAAAGAGTCAATGGATGAACTGCGGAAAACGGCCGAGTCGATGAAACGTACTTACCGGGAGGCCACAGACCTTGAAGGCGAGGATGATAAGGCAAATACGGCGTCTTCCGGTGATCCGCATACCATTCATCAGCCAGCAACGACTTCTGCACCGGAGCCGGTGAGCCCGCAGTCAGCAACGACTTCTGCTCCGGAACCGGTAAATCCGCCTGCTTCGGCACAGACCGGGACTACGGCAGAAGTGCCTCAGCACCCGACACACTCTTCTGCAGAAACATCAGTGAAAGCAGATCATCAGACAGCCAGCAGTGTTAAAACGGAACCCGTGTCCGATACTAAACCTGCCTCACCGGTAAGCGAAGAAAGATAATCATGGATGTACAAGATACTCAACCGTTGATCAGCCATCTGATTGAGCTACGTAAGCGCTTGCTTTATTGCATTGTGTCCGTGCTGGTGATATTTCTCTGCCTGGTATATTTTTCCAATGACATCTATCAACTGGTGGCTGCGCCGCTGATTCGTCAGATGCCTACGGGTGCCAGCATGATTGCAACGGATGTTGCATCACCTTTCTTTACGCCGATTAAACTCACCATTATTGTCTCGATTTTTCTGGCTGTACCGGTGATTCTCTACCAGTTGTGGGCCTTTGTAGCTCCCGCGCTCTACCGGCACGAACGCAAGCTGATTATGCCGTTACTGTTTTCCAGCTCGCTACTGTTCTACATCGGTGTTTGCTTTGCTTATTTTGTGGTATTCCCGTTGGCGTTTGGTTTTTTTGCCAAAACCGTGCCGCACGGCGTACAGATTGCTACAGATATCAGTAATTACCTCGACTTTGTGATGGCGTTGTTTCTCGCCTTCGGCGTAGCGTTTGAGGTGCCGGTGGCGATTGTATTGTTGTGCTGGACCGGGATTACCTCACCAGATGATCTGAAAAAGAAACGTCCTTATATGCTGGTAGGCGCCTTTGTGGTGGGTATGTTATTAACCCCGCCAGACGTTTTTTCCCAAACTTTGCTCGCTATTCCGATGTACTGCCTGTTTGAAGTCGGCGTATTCTTCTCACGTTACTACGTAGGAAAAGGACGTTGGGATAAGGACCAGGATCAGGATACAGACTCCTGAGATCCCAACTCAGGTCCCGTCACTACGTGAAGGGTTAACTAAAACCACCCGTCAGGGTGGTTGAGATTTTTGGGAAAAATTATGTTTGATATTGGAGTCAACCTGACCAGTACGCAGTTTGCAAAGGATCGTAAGCAGGTGGTAGCCCGTGCACGGGCGGCAGGGGTGTCCGGAATGCTTATCACCGGGACTAACGCCCTGGAAAGCCAGCAGGCATTATCGCTGGCGAAACAACATTCCGGATATTGCTGGTCCACTGCTGGCGTTCATCCCCACCATGCCAGTGAATGGTCTCAGGAAACGGCAGGAACTCTGCGCCGGCTGGCTGGCCAGCCCGAAGTCGTTGCAATCGGTGAATGCGGACTCGACTTCAACCGTAATCTCTCTGACCACAATCAACAGGAATACGCATTTGATGCGCAACTGGCGTTAGCTGCTGAGTTGCAATTACCGGTATTCCTGCATTGTCGTGAGGCCCATCAGCGCTTTATGGCCGTGTTATCCCCCTGGCTCGACAAAATACCGGCAGCGGTAGTGCATTGCTTTACCGGCAACCGTCAGGAACTGGAAGAGTGTCTGGCCGCAGGTCTGTCGGTGGGAATTACTGGCTGGGTATGTGACGAACGCAGGGGATTGGAGTTAAGAGAGTTGCTGACGTCAATCCCGGGTGATCGTTTGCTGCTGGAAACTGATGCTCCGTACCTTATTCCGCGAGATATGCATCCCCGCCCACCTTCACGGCGTAATGAACCCTGCTTCCTGCCACATATTGTGCAGCAGGTTGCTGGCTGGAGAAATGAAGAGACTGAACAACTGGCACAACAGATTGATCATAATGCGCGGCAGTTATTCCGGCTGAACTGATCAGATTTTCCGGAATTGCTGATTGCTGACACTGCGGACGACCTGCTTGTTCAACAGATTCAGCAGTAATATTGAGCGGGATTCCCCCTCCGGTTCGGCAAAAATCGCCCGCAAGCCCTCGAATGTCCCGGCGATAATCTCGACTTCTTCTCCCTGCCGGGGCAGTTCTTCTGACAGAAGTGCCTGATAATCGTGACTGGCGATGCTCTCAATCACTTCTTCCGGGACCGTCGCAGGCAGAGCGCCAAATCTGACAAAATGGCTGACGCCACGGGTAGCAGCGATGGTCGTGGTGTGAATGACTTCAGGAGAGAAGCGGATAAACAAGTAATTGGGAAACAAAGGTTCACTCACCTTGCTGAGTTTACCGCGAACTGTTTTTTCTACCTCAATCATCGGACTCATGCAGGTAACGCCCTGGCGTTCCAGATGTTCCTGTGCCCTTAACAGTTGACCACGTTTGCAAAAAAGTAAATACCACGATTCCATAACAGCTCCAGATAGCAGGCAGCCAAGAATAGCAAAACCGGTAACAGAGTTATAGGCTATTCATTAACGTAAATCTGTGGTGTAGCCTTTGCTGTTAGCGGATATTTAATTATTTTTAATCTGTGCTGAACCCCGTGAGTTGCTGCATCAGATCGTCCGGCGGTGAACACGGATAATTTATCACTCACCCGCATAGAGGGTTAATAAATTCCAGCATCCTGATGCGAACATCCCTATAATGACCAGACTATCTCCGGCAACAAAGTAAAAACCTCATGAAATATCAGGACTTAAGAGACTTTCTGCAACAACTTGAGCAGCGTGGCGAGTTAAAAAGAATCAGTTACCCTGTTGATCCTGCATTAGAAATGACCGAGATCGCAGACCGGACGCTACGGGCCGGAGGGCCAGCCTTGTTGTTTGAAAATCCTAAAGGCTATGACATGCCGGTACTTTGTAACCTGTTTGGTACTGCCAAACGGGTGGCGATGGGGATGGGGCAGGAAGATGTCAGTGCGTTACGTGATGTCGGTGAACTACTGGCATTCCTTAAAGAACCCAGTCCGCCGAAAGGTTTTCGTGACTTATTTGAACAAATGCCGCGTTTCAAACAAGTACTGAATATGCCAACCAAACGTCGCAGTCATGCTCCCTGCCAGGAAATCGTCTTACAAGGAGATGAGGTCGATCTGGCGTCGGTTCCTGTCATGACCTGTTGGCCGGAAGATGCTGCCCCACTGATTACCTGGGGCCTGACGGTCACCCGTGGACCACATAAAGAACGACAAAATCTTGGTATCTATCGTATGCAGGTGATTGGCAGGAACCGGCTGATTATGCGCTGGCTGTCTCATCGTGGTGGCGCGCTTGATTTTCAGGAATGGTGTAAAGCCCATCCCGGAGAACGTTTTCCGGTTTCTGTGGCTTTAGGAGCAGATCCGGCAACTATCCTGGCCGCGGTTACCCCTATCCCTGACAGTTTATCGGAGTATGCTTTTGCCGGATTGCTGAGAGGCACTAAGACTGAGGTCGTCAAATCACTGTCGAATGAACTGGAAGTTCCGGCCAGTGCCGAAATTATCCTTGAAGGTTATATTGAACAGGGTGATATGGCTCCGGAAGGCCCTTACGGCGACCATACCGGTTATTATAATGAAGTGGATAACTTTCCGGTATTTACGGTAACGCATATTACTAAACGCCAGCAGGCCATTTATCATTCAACTTACACCGGCCGTCCGCCAGATGAACCAGCCGCCCTCGGGGTGGCTCTGAATGAAGTGTTGGTCCCGATTCTGATTAAGCAGTTTCCTGAAATTGTCGATTTTTATCTGCCCCCGGAGGGTTGTTCTTACCGGCTGGCGGTAGTGACAATGAAGAAACAATATGCCGGACACGCGAAACGCGTTATGTTTGGGGTATGGTCGTTCCTGCGACAATTTATGTACACTAAGTTTGTCATTGTCTGCGATGATGATGTGAATGCCCGTGACTGGAATGATGTCATCTGGGCGATTACCACCCGGATGGACCCGGCCAGAGATACGGTGATTGTTGAAAACACACCCATCGACTATCTGGATTTTGCTTCACCGGTGTCCGGGCTGGGGTCGAAAATGGGTATGGATGCCACGAATAAATGGCCGGGAGAAACGGATCGTGAATGGGGACGACCAATCGTCAAAGATCCCCGTGTAACGGCAAGGATTGATGAAATCTGGGATGAGCTGGCGATTTTCGAACCTCAACCCAAACGTTAACCGACAACCACCCAATTTAGCTGATGACCCGACAGAGGGAATGCATGACAAGATTAAGCTGTAAAGTAATTTCTGTAGAAACTATTACCGACACTGTCTATCGGGTCCGGTTAGTTCCAGAGTCCGACTATGATTTTCAGGCAGGGCAGTATCTGATGGTTGTGATGGAAGAGAACGATAAACGTCCGTTCTCACTGGCATCAACCCCAATGGAAAAAGATATTATCGAACTACATATCGGGGCATCAGACCATAACCTGTATGCAATGGCGGTTATGGACCGTATCCGTGAGCAGCGGAAAATTACGGTTGATATGCCACATGGTAATGCAGGGTTACGGGATGACAGTGATCGTCCGATTATTCTGGTCGCCGGGGGGACCGGATTCTCTTATGCGCGCTCTATCCTTCTGACCGCCCTGTCACAGAACCCACAACGCGAAATCGCTATTTACTGGGGGGGACGTGAACCCCAGCATATTTATGATCTGGAAGAACTGAACGCCCTGGCGGTACGACATCCTAATCTGAAAGTTGTGCCGGTGGTCGAACAGCCTGATGACAGTTGGCAGGGTCGGACCGGGACGGTGCTACCGGCAGTTATTCAGGATTACTCTTCTCTGAAAAACTACGATATCTACATTGCCGGTCGTTTCGAAATGGCGAAAGTCGCGCGTGATCGTTTCTGTGCTGAACGCGAAGCTGTTAGCAGCCAGATATATGGCGATGCATTCGCCTTTATCTGATGTTGTCGGTCTGATATAAGCTCAGGCGTGGCGGTGGAGGACCGTCACGCCTGCGGCATTTTATACCCGTTCAAAAACGGTCGTTATTCCCTGACCGAGCCCGATGCACATGCTGGCGACACCAAATTCCACATCATGTTCCTGCATCTGATGGATAAGCGTAGTGCAGATGCGGCTGCCGGAACAGCCGAGTGGATGTCCCAGAGCTATTGCACCGCCCCGCAGATTGACCTTTTCATCCAGTTGATCTGCCAGCCCGAGATCCCTGATACAGGGCAGCGTCTGTGCAGCAAAAGCTTCGTTAAGTTCAAATAGTCCGATATCAGCAATGCTCAGCCCGGCACGCTGCAGCGCCAGGCGTGTTGCCGGGACGGGGCCATAGCCCATCAGTGACGGGTCACATCCGGTGACTGCCATGCTGCGAACCCGGGCCAGCATCGGTAGTCCGAGGCTACGGGCACGGCTTTCACTCATTATCAGCATTCCTGACGCACCATCCGAGAGTGCTGAAGAATTCCCGGCAGTGACGCTACCATTGACGGGGTCAAAAGCCGGTGGCAGGGCGGCTAAACTTTCCGTACTGGTGTCATGGCGGATCACTTCGTCACAACTCATCCGGAACAACACACCCCCGGCATCATGAGCGTAAACCGGGGTGATTTCCCGCAGGAACTGCCCGCTGACGGTTGCCTGCCATGCCCGCTGGTGTGAGCGCAGCGCAAAACTATCCTGCTGTTCACGGCTGATACCGTGCATCCGGGCCAACATTTCAGCAGTCAGTCCCATCATACCGGCAGCCTTTGCCACGGTTCTGCTAAGCTGCGGATGAAAATCGACCCCGTGGGACATGGGGACATGTCCCATATGTTCGACACCACCCACCAGGCAACTGTCGGCATCTCCTACCATAATTGCGCGGCTGGCATCATGCAGTGCCTGCATAGATGAACCACACAACCGGTTGACGGTGGTCGCCGGTACCTGCACCGGAATTTCGGCCAGCAGAGCCGCATTGCGTGCAATGTTGAATCCCTGTTCGAGGGTTTGCTGCACACACCCCCAGACAATATCGCTCAGTGATGCCGGATCCAGTGCCGGATGACGCAACAGAATTTGCTGCATTACGTGCGCGGATAGATCTTCAGCCCGTAAATGACGGAACGCCCCGCCCTTTGAACGGCCCATTGGGGTTCGCAACGCTTCTACAACCACAACGTTTTCCATTTACGCTCTCCCTTGGTCAGAATTCAGGGGACCTGCTATCGGCGCCGGAGGGGCATACCAACTTTGCTGCTGACGGCCTTTTTCCGTCAGCAATGCCGGCGCGTGATACAGTGGTGATAATCCGGTAAACTGTGCTGACTGTTGCAGGAAATGGTCTGATCCCAGGCGGTCAAGATAACGAAAAACACCGCCGCGAAATGCGGGGAATCCCAGACCGTAAACCAGCGCCATATCAGCTTCTGCCGGAGAGGCGATGATATTTTCTTCCAGGCACCTCACCACTTCATTGATCATCGGAATCATCATCCGTTGCAGTATTTCTTCATCGGTAAATAAGCGGGAGGGGGCACAAATCCCGGCCAGTAATTCTGAAGTTTGCGGATCGGCTGTTTTCTTCATTTTGCCTTTGCGATCCGTTTCCCAGAGCCAGAAGCCCTGGTGATTTTTTTGTCCGTAGCGCCCGGCGTGGAACAGTGTACTCACCACATCCTTGTCAGGAATCTGCATTCTTTCCGGATAGCCCTTCGCCATGACTTGCTGAGCATGGAATGCTGTGTCTATTCCCACCACATCCAGTAACCATGAGGGTCCCATCGGCCAGCCGAACTCAGATTCCATGACTTTATCTATATGTCGGTAGTCTGCGCCGTCCAGCAGTAACAGGTTAAAGGCGGCGAAATAAGGGAACAGCACCCGGTTTACAAAAAATCCCGGACAATCGTTAACCACAATCGGTGTTTTGCCGAGGGCGATAGCCCAGGCAATGACTCTGTCGATAGTAGGTTCTGCGGTCTGTTCACCTCGGATAATTTCAACCAGAGGCATTTTGGGAACCGGATTAAAAAAGTGCATTCCACAAAACTGCTGCGGTCGGCTGAGCTGCCGGGCCAGCAGGCTGATAGGGATAGTCGAGGTATTGGAGGTCAGCAGAGCATGATCCGAAAGATGTTGCTCAGTCTCTGTCAGTACTTTTATCTTAATCTGTGGATTCTCTGTGACCGCCTCAACCACGATATCGACCTGTTCGAAACCGGTATAATCCAGTGTCGGATAAATCGCGGATAGAATGCCGGCAAACTGCAGGGGAGTAATTTTCCCGCGCTGCTGTTGATCGCTTAATAACCGGTTCGCTTCGTTGATTCCAGAATCCAGAGCCTGCTGATTAATATCTTTCATTTTGACCGGAATCCCCTGACGGGCAGATTGCCAGGCAATACCGCCGCCCATAATTCCGGCACCTAGCACTGCAGCCTGTGTGGGGGCAGTGGTGTGGGCGGCTTTTTTCCGTGTCAGTCCTTTGACATACTGGTCATTCAGAAAAATGCCAATTAATGCCCGTGCCGTTTCCGATTTTGCCAACGGGATAAAAGCGGCTCTTTCGGCGGTTAATGCATCATCGCGTGCCATACCTGCAGCGGCCTCGATGGTTTTTACTGCCGTCAGAGGGGCTGGGTAGTGAGGTCCCGCCTTTTGCCGGACCAGCGCTTTGGCTGTGGTGAAGCTCATTGCGGCCTCGACGGGGCTTAATTTTAATGCCGCAAGTTTCTGACGGCGGCGAGTCTGCCAGTAATTTTCTGTACTGACTTCATTCAGCATGGTGACAGCGGCAGCCCGAAGTTTATCCGCTGGGACGATAGCATCGGCAAGGCCCAGATGTAGTGCGGTTTCTGCGTCAACATCTTTACCCGCGGTGATGATTTCCAGGGCGCTGTCGGCGCCAATGAGCCTAGGTAGCCGCACAGTCCCCCCGAAGCCCGGGATAATACCCAGCCGGGTCTCCGGTAAGCCGATCCTGGCATCCGGAGTGACCAGACGAAAATCGGTGGCCAGTACGCATTCACAGCCTCCGCCCAGTGCGTAACCGTTAATGGCGGACAGGGTGGGAACTGGCAGGTCTTCAAGACGGCAAAACGTCTGGTTGGCAAATATTAGCCATTGATGAATCTGTTGATCATCGGCTGCAAACAGAGATAAAAACTCATTAATATCCGCACCGACAATAAACGCAGGTTTAGCCGAAGCCAGAATAAGCCCCCTGAGCTCTGGCAGGGCTTCAAGCCTGTCAAGTGCGGCACTTAAACTAAGGATTGTTCCGGTATCCAGAGTATTAACTGAACCCCGGGCATTAAATTCCAGCATGGCGATGCCATCATCGAGCCAGCTTAGGGTAAGTGTATCGCCCTGATAGAGCATGTCAGCCTCCTGCATTTGCGAAAGGGATCTGGTCGTACCAGATGGTTGAGTGTGAAATTTTGGTGGTTTATTTGCAAATGAATTGAATCTTATTTGTTATCAGGATCACATCAGTGGCAGGCACGGCATCAGGATAAGAGCTGTGTTAAAATAACCAAAAATGCGAAGGGCGAAGAGGTTTGGGATGAATTCACTAAATGAACTGTATAAATCGCATCTGATGACATTGCAGCAGCATGCTCAGCAGGTTCTGGCAGCCGGTAATCTGGAAGCCTTACTCATTCATTCCGGAGAATTGCAGAATGTATTTCTTGATGATCACACTTATCCCTTTAAGGTGAATCCGCAATTTAAAGCCTGGCTGCCTGTCACTCAGAATCCTAACTGCTGGCTTTGGATTGATGGGGTCAGCAAACCAAAATTATGGTTTTATTCGCCGGTGGATTACTGGCATAAACCGGAGCAGGTCCCGGAAAGTTTCTGGACCGATGAATTTGAGATCACTGAACTGCGAGACAAGGCGCATATCGCTCAGCTTTTACCGACTGACCGCTCGCGGGTGGCTTATATTGGCCCGGTAACCGAACGTGCCCGGCAATTAGGTATTATTGAATCGCATATCAATCCACAGGCTGTTATTGATTTTCTTCATTACTACCGCAGTTTTAAGACTGACTATGAGCTGTTCTGCATGCGTGAGGCGCAGAAAATTGCGGTTGCGGGTCACCGGGCCGCCAGACAGGCTTTTTTCTCTGGTCAGAGTGAGTTTCAGATCAATTCGGCCTATTTGCTGGCGACAGGGCAGCGTGATACCGATGTTCCTTATGGAAATATTGTGGCACTGAACGAACATGCCTCTTACCTGCATTACACACAACTGGATTTCCGTGCTCCTGAAGTTTCCCTTAGCTTTCTGCTGGATGCCGGTGCCGAATACAATGGCTATGCTGCCGACCTGACCCGCAGTTATGCCGCAGATGTGGGGTCTGATTACGCTGATCTGGTGACCCGGATGGATCAGCATCAGCAGGCATTGATCAACACACTGCAGGCAGGCACCAATTATGCAGACTATCATCTGCAGATGAATCAGAGAATTGCCAGTGTATTGTGCGAATTTGACCTGGTGACCGGACTAAGCGAAGAAGCTCTGGTGAGTGAAAATATTACTTCAGTCTTTATGCCACATGGTGTTGGTCATCCGCTGGGTTTACAGGTGCATGATGTCGCCGGATTTATGCAGGATGATCAGGGGACACATTTGGCAGCGCCATCTCGTTACCCGTGGCTGCGGTGTACACGCACCCTGGCGCCCGGAATGGTGCTGACAATAGAACCGGGGATCTATTTTATTGATTCATTGTTATCTCCCTGGCGGCAGGGAAGTTTCAGTAAGCACTTTAACTGGCAGCGTATTGATCAACTGCGGCCGTACGGTGGTATCCGCATTGAAGATAACGTTGTTATCCGTGATGATGGTATCGAAAACATGACCCGTGACCTGCAGTTAGCCTGATGGATGCTTATGAAATTCCGTCATCTGATCTCTGCGTGACGGAAGAAACGATTAAAAAAAGTCGCTTCATCACCTACCTCGCCCATACTGAAGGCACTGAGGCGGCGCGGTTATTTGTCCGGCAGATAAAAGAATTGCATCCTGATGCACGACACCATTGCTGGGCATGGGTAGCGGGTGCTCCAGACGATTCACAGCAACTGGGTTTTTCGGATGATGGTGAACCTTCCGGAACAGCAGGAAAACCTATGCTTGCCCAGTTAATGGGGAGTGGTCTGGGTGAAGTGACCACAGTAGTGGTTCGTTATTACGGTGGTATTATGCTGGGCACCGGGGGGCTGGTAAAAGCCTATGGTGGCGGGGTACGAACAGGACTTTCTGTGCTTAGTCGGCAGACCAAAGTTCCGATGCAGGAATTCAAACTATGCTGTGATTACGGACAACTGTCTGAGATTGAAAGAATGCTTGAACTGCACCGGGGACAGATTATCCGCAGTGATTATCAGGCAAATATTACCCTGATGCTGGCATTACCCTATGGCCAGGTCGACGATTTTGAACAACATCTCACGGATTTCAGCCGGGGCAAATTGCTGCTTCAGCGGGTAGATCAACAACCGTTATCTTGTTAAGGACAGGCAAATGCACTTTCGTGCTATTACCCGCATCGTGGGTTTATTAATTATTATTTTTTCGGTCACTATGATTTTGCCAGGTCTGGTGGCCCTGATTTATCGTGATGGAGCAGGCCGGGCCTTCAGCCAGACATTTATTATGGCGCTGCTGACAGGCTCGGTATTGTGGTGGCCTAACCGTAAACAAAAGGGAGAACTGAAGCCCCGCGAAGGTTTTCTCATCGTGGTTTTGTTCTGGACGGTGCTGGGCAGTGTCGGGGCCATGCCGTTTATTTTCGCTGAACAACCACACCTGTCGATTACTGATGCATTTTTTGAATCCTTTTCCGGCCTGACGACCACCGGAGCAACCACGTTGGTGGGACTCGATTCCCTCCCGAAGGCCATCTTATTTTACCGGCAGATGTTGCAGTGGCTGGGGGGCATGGGGATTATCGTACTGGCAGTGGCTATTTTACCTATTCTTGGCGTCGGGGGAATGCAGCTGTACCGTGCCGAAATGCCAGGGCCACTGAAAGACCATAAGATGCGGCCAAGAATTGCCGAAACCGCAAAAACTTTATGGCTCATTTATGTCTTACTGACAGTGGCCTGTGCACTGGCGTTGTGGCTGGCCGGAATGCCACTGTTTGATGCCATCGGCCATAGTTTCTCGACCATCGCTATTGGTGGTTTTTCGACACATGATGCCAGCATCGGTTATTTTCACAGTTCGACAATTAACACTATCGTGGCGATCTTCCTGCTGATATCTGGCTGTAACTACGGTCTGCACTTTTCATTATTAAGTGGACGTAGTTTACGGGGGTACTGGCGGGATCCTGAGTTCAGGGTATTTATTGGAGTACAGTTAACTCTGGTGCTGATAGCGACCCTGATCCTCTGGATACATCATACTTATAATGGGTTGTGGCAGACTTTTAACCAGGCCTTTTTTCAGGTGGTCTCAATGGCCACCACCGCCGGATTTACTACCGACAGTATTTCCCACTGGCCCTCCTTCCTGCCCATACTGTTGCTGTGTTCAGCATTTATTGGAGGTTGTGCTGGTTCCACGGGTGGTGGCCTGAAAGTTATCCGTATCCTGCTGTTGTGCAAGCAAGGGTCACGTGAATTAAAACGTCTGGTTCACCCTAATGCGGTGTATACCATTAAGCTGGGCAACCGTGCGCTGCCAGAACGAATACTTGAAGCGGTATGGGGGTTCTTCTCCGCTTATGCGCTGGTGTTTCTTGTCAGTATGTTGGCAATTATTGCGACAGGGGTGGATAACTTTTCTGCATTTGCTGCGGTAGCAGCCACACTGAATAATCTCGGCCCGGGGCTGGGGGTGGTAGCAGATAACTTTGCTTCTATGAATGATGAAGCAAAGTGGATACTGATATCGACTATGCTGTTTGGTCGACTGGAAGTATTCACCTTATTAGTGCTGTTCACGCCGACATTCTGGCGAGAGTAAGGAATATAGAATAATGAAGATGTTGATACTGTTTTCCAGCCGGGATGGACAAACAGAAAGTATTGCCCGCTTTATCGCCGATGAAGTCCGGCCGCAGTATGAATGTGATGTGGTGAATATCCGGGATGTCGCCAGGGTTAACTGGCAGGAGTATGACCGTCTGCTGATTGCAGCGTCGATCCGTTACGGACGTTTTGCGCAGGAGCTACACAGTTGTGTTGTCGAATATCTGCCGGAACTGCAGGCACGGATCAGCGGTTTTATCTCAGTTAACCTGACGGCACGTAAAGCAGATAAACGAACGCCGGAGACGAATGTCTATACCCGAAAATTCCTGGAACAATCTCCCTGGACACCGGACCGCTGTCTGGTAGTTGCCGGAGCATTACGTTATCCACGTTATCGTTGGTTCGACAAAATGATGATTCGTTTGATTATGAAGATCACGGGGGGAGAAACCGATACTTCGAAAGAAATTGAATATACTGACTGGCCGCAGGTGGCTGAATTTGCCAGGGATTTTGTACAGATTACCGGCAAAACGCTGTAAAAGTGGCAGGTTTGCCGAAAAAAGCGTCATTCAGAAATTATTTTAAAATAAACCCTTGCGGGAAAAATTAATCTCCCTATAATGCGCTCCCACTGACACGGCAAAGCGCGATGCGCCAAG
>Ga0157363_1000587_pt1 | contig 28214 bp, 18 predicted proteins | sample AttsexASBM1_FD_111477 | JGI IMG/M metagenome (GOLD analysis project Ga0157363, IMG submission 111477) | Fungus gardens microbial communities from leaf cutter ant in Ribeirão Preto, State of São Paulo, Brazil - Atta sexdens ASBM1 | ecosystem: Host-associated > Fungi > Mycelium > Unclassified ... | reverse complement strand
CTGAAAAGGAGCTTGCAGAACAGCTTGGCGTTACGCAGCAAGCCATTTCCGTACGATTACATACGAATAAAGATTGAATTTTACAAAAAAAAGCTCAGAACTTTTTTGTACACCTAATAAGTACAATTATTTCCAGTAATTATTACGTTCTTTTGTTTTTAATTAATTGATATAAAGCATTATCGGAAGGTTTTTTTATTAATTATTACTTACAGTAATTATAATCATATATATATTCTACTTATGACACATACACGTATATGTGCAAAAATATATTTCGATCAAAATGACCAGGACGCGCCTACTAATGTTAATTTCGAGACGCGCCGACTTCCGGGTTAATGACACTGAAGATTGTAAAAGCTTTTACAAAAAAGTTTTGCAACTATTCAATCAGACAATGCAATAAAAACAATGCTACAAATCCATCGAAAACAACGATCACTGTTTTAAAGAAACTGGTAACGTAAAAATTCGCCTAATATCTGGATGTTCAACATCAGCAACTAATGAAGAAAGACAAATGGATACTGTGCATCATTTATTGAAGATCACCTCACCGTTTGTAAAGCAGCTCAGCAACATGACATTAATATAGGATCAATGCACAACATCTTAAAAAAAAACTCAGATTTCATCCATTTAAAGTTCGCCTTGTACAAAAAGTGTATGAAGATTTTGATCGACACTTATTGTTAGAATTTTGTGAGATGATGAAGACAAAAATTGATGCCAATTCAATCTTTCTTTCGCAAGTAATATTTTCAGGCAATGCTTTTGAATTGGATGTTAGTGTCAATAAACATAATTGTATAATAGATTGTGGAATTACTGCAACTTTCACTGGATGATGGAATGTCACACCCAATATCACTGTAACTATCCAGACTCATAAAAGACTGGAAAATTATTTAATGAAAAATGACTATTATAATGTTTTGAAAAGTTTTTGACACCGGCTATTAGATTCTGGAATAAAAACTAGGATGTTCCATTTAAAAAAAATCGATTTGATTTTGACCTGACCTTGGCGACATCATTCAAAGTCAAACTAAAAAGTCTGTAAGTAGATTTTTTTGTACTTTACAACTTTTATCTGAAACATTTCTTTTGATAACCTTATTCTCCTGAGTAAATCCGGGGCCCAAACCTTTTTTAAAATTACATATATACATATCTGTATGTCATAAAAATAATTAATTTAAGCGTATGTATAGATAATCATTCTTACCTGTGCGTAGTAACGTAACGACAAAGCAGGAAGAATTCCATTAATGTAGATAACTTCAGATTTCTGTGATCTAAAAATAATTTGAAGGATTTTTTTCTGCATGCTCACACTTCCTTGAAACCATTGTGATTCGTACGCTCCTAGACAAATTTTGCTACTCTATGAAAAAAAATTACATGTAATTGTATACTTATACTTAAAATTATAATTAATTAAAGTTAAGAACTATAAAATTATTATTAAAAATTATTACTAAATTATTAAAAAAATCAATAAATATACATTAGTTAATTTAAAAAATGTTACCATGTGCATTAAATTGTCAGCTGGCAAAGCGCACATAAAAAGTTCTACACTGGCGGTGAATACTACTATGGAATATTGGAGTTTGATCATTATTGGTTGTTCCTACTTATCAAAAATATATATTTTTTATAAAATTTTATTAAAACTTAATATAATAATAACCCTTTATATCCACATTTTAATAATTCTAGGAATTTATTTTAATAATTAAGGGAAAGAGAGTCTACACTGCTTGAGAAAATTAGGATACACTTCGAGTTTTGCACATTTTAAAACTATAGTGAACTTCGTGAATAGAGATTAGAGAAACGTATAACGCCGTGTATTCAAAATTTAATTGTTGCGTTTAATATATCCATATCACTACATTGATACATACACAGTAACTCAGGAAGTAAAAGAAAAGAACTTGTGTATATAAAAGAATGTGGTTACATTCTAAAAGGTAACAGTTTGATTTTATAAAAGAAACAATACTTAGTTAACTTGACTTTTTTATAGAAAGAGAAAAGAAGTGCCATGAATGCGCAATAATATCAGGTTATCACACGCATATGCGCAAGTGACAGCGCCATGAGTGGACGAGGCGCACTGTCTCCAACACTGTAATTATTCACTGAATTCAAATGCAGATTCACAAGCATTAATGGACGAAAATCCAACATAATCCACTTCAGAACTTGCTGTAGAATAAATGTCGTACAACAGTTACTAAATGTTTATATGATATGGGAAAGATTCACAAAGAAGGAAAATGGGTTCTCTACTTAAAAGAATGGATAGAATTGTATCAGATATTATAAAAATTTTGATAAATTTATATTATAATCAATACAATTATATCCGAAGCGCTAACGAGACTTTATAACATTTCTATCATAACTAATAAAAATTGTATCTATTTTAATTCTTATATGAATATTATGATTCAACATTTGATTAAGTTTGTACCTTGAACAATATAATTTTAATTATACATTCTGTTCGAATAAAGAATTAATAGAATTTTATCTAAAATAATCAATGTATTTAATAGCGAATATTATAAAAACATTTAAGTCTTATCCAATATGATATTTCTGATAATCGATTTCTAATCTTATTAGATAAATCTAATTAAATCAACTGAATCAGGTTTTCCCTCATTAATTATTAATAAATCATAGTTCGCAATTCTATGATTTCAATCCCATTATGTTAAAACATGATTTCAGGATACAAGCTACTTCAAAAGACGATATAAGTAATGCTATTCACCATCTATCACTTTTTAACGAAAGAACTTGTTTAAATAATATTATTAGAAATAAGAAATATGATCAAACCGATACAAGTAAATCAAATTTTCCTCATTAGTTAGTAAATTATAGTTCATCGCGATTCTGTGACTCCAATCCTATCATGTTGAAATTTGCTAGCAGGATAGAGGTCATTTCAAAGAATAATATGAATACTTTTTACCATCTATATTTTTCTAACGGAAAGATCAGATTGAATAATTGTTTGTGACGTAGGAGCTGATCGTGATATGAGATATGATCGAATCAAAATTAAACAATTAAATCAAGTTTTCTTTATTGATTAGCAATAGTTCATCGCGATTCTATGATTCTTCTATCCCATATTAAAACATGATTTCAAGATATTTCAAAGAAAAATTGAAACAACCGAACTTTGATGCGGATTAGCATCGTTGAATTCGATATTCGTGTAAAAATTGTTTATAACCATACATAAATACATATAATTATATATAACTTATATATAATTGTATCTGATTGTATGTGATTTATGTTCATACATAATTGTATATGATTCGATACTTGTTCACGTATGATTTCATATATGATCATATATAATTTCTTATATAATCACATGAAGATATTGTAATTATATAATTTCATATATGAACATATATCAATACATGGTCACATATGATTTCTTATATGATCATGTATAATTTCATGTATATCATATCAAGGCATTGTTATATATGTTCACATAATTTCATATATGAACATAAATGATAAGATATGGGATCATATCTGATTTCATATATTAAAGATACATAATCATATATATTCACATGTAATTCCATAAGATATAATATAATCATATATAATTTTATATTAAAAATAAACAATAAATACAAGACTAGTTAAAGTCAATGCCGATGAAGATGCCAGATTAATTCCAATCCAAAGAATGATATCCATAATATTCACTCTTCTTTATTAAACGTTTCACGTTTAATAAAGGTTTCTTTATTAAACTCTCCTTGTATCATCAATAATGATACATCTTTTAAATTGTTATCGTTGATCCTTCCATCAAAAGTGAATCACTATTAGATTGCTCCAACTGCAGTGAAATCAGATTTACAATATTAACAATTAATAAATATTAATAAAACTAAATTAAGTAACTCATTTCAAACTGGAAGTTCGACATTTAAATGAAATTTTGGAAGTTTCCATTAACCATTAACGTTAAATTAATTTTTAATATTTAAATAATTTTCAAATTCATTATTTATGTTAATGGTGAATAAAATTTCATCTGTATTGTTCAGATAGCCGAATACGTCTAACAAACCAATTTCAATTAAAAGATGGACAACAGTTACTGATTCCATTGAAAATTTACATACCATATAAACTTAAACATAAAATATATTGATGAGAAAGAGTAGAATCATAAAACAAATATATAAGAAAATATTAAGAGACGAATTAATTGATTAACATTGTGGCATACACATGATATAATCAATCAGTTATCTGATCGTAAATTCAAACCATTCTTCTGCAGGTGTATGTGCGCTTCTTCAGAAATTAATAATAGGATAATAGTAGAGATTCTAACTCACTATGTTAGTGCGTATACGACATATATGTGTGTATGAGGGAATCAGAGAAGGGGAAGTGCTTCATAGATATTGGGAAGAGGGAAGCATATCACCAAGGTCCATGATAAAGGGGGAAGGGTTTTCTTTCTCTCTCTCACTTGTTGCGGCCCTATATTTATCACAGTATTGGCGCTCTCTCTTCTTCCCGTTGTATTCTCCCTTATGTTCTCTTTTCTTCTTTCGCACGCGATTTATATTGGTATCTATTTTATATTTCTTTTAATATGACTTAGCAACTAATTTTAATAATATTTTATATACTAATATACCATAATACTAAGTATTCAACCCAATTAATAGTAGTTCCAATTTTTCTTCAAGGATATTCTTATTGAAGGTCTTTTTATTTCAATCCAAGTAATAGCAACTTTAATTATCTCAAAAATTATTACTCTTCGAAAAAAATTAATGTATCAAATGAAAAATTAAAACTTAGATACTACAATCTTAATATAACTAATCAAGTTAAAGTCTATCAAATTAAAAAGTAAAACACAAATAGTACTCTCTTGTTATTTACTTAATTTTAATGATATCATTCGTATAAAAGATTTGATCAACAAAATTAGTGCTAAGTAAAATTCCTCAAAATTTTATGTATTATTTCCAAAAAAGATTTAATATCAATAGCGCAATTAGCGCAAATTAAATTGCATATAATTCGGATATCAAATTAAATAAATAATAACTTTAATGATATGTATTGTTATGTCCCAAATAGGTCATAACCAAAATCTGCAGAATTTCTGCAGACCAGCAGTTAAGCATCACAAATCAAGTCACCTACTTTTTATTTTTAAACCGATGATACTTTACTTTAAAATGCAACTATGCATTAATTAATTAAGCCTAATTTGTAAATATAAAAGCCTCGAGCACCTCGGAGCCGTTCCAAAAAAGTCAAGAAGACACATGACTACTGTGAGAATCTTCGTTACTGTGAGCGCTACTGCGAGACGTCGTAAGATTCTAACACATCGAAACACTCGTAAATGGAAATAAAACTTCTTACACCACGAACGCTGGTCTATATTAATTGGAGGATCTTAAGCCCCTTACTAAACAATACCGCCATGTCCAATTTTCTGCCACGCCCTGAGCAGCATGTCGTACCTTGATTAATGGCTGATCCGTAAATTCTATAAACGGTGCCCTAAGCGGCATCCTTGCACTCTGAGCGGTACAACATTTGGTGGCAGCAGTGGGATTATAGCCTTACCATACCGGAATTCACTCAAAGACAACGCACGTCGGAAGCAAGCAGAGCAGACGCACATCGACAACCCGAGGAAGCAGCAATGAATTGACCTCAACATTGATAACAGCGAGCTGATCATGCAGACTAAGCCAAGCAACTAACAAGCACTAACTGTACTTCTACTATATACTATACAAGCACTAACTGTACTTCTACTATATACTATATAAGTCGAAAATTTTTGCAAATCGCGTGAATGTCGGACAATACTGATAATCTTTCATCGTGGTTATTAAGTCCATCAACACAACGCCCAATACAACGATTAAATTCGCCATCTGTAGCAGACGGAACGAACTGTGAGAATCGTGACAACGGCGAAAATCGCGAAATCCGCGAAAATCGAGTAAATCATCGAATTAGATTCAAGCGAAGAGCAAGATTTTCGCGAAAATAACAAAGTCATAAATTCCAAATCGGGAAACGACAACGATATCCCTGCGTTTAATGATAGCACAGACGATAGGCGAGATAGAATAAATCATAGCAGAACTCCTAGTAGAATCATCCTCAGACGGGATACTCTCTTACATCATACGACAGTAGTATTTTTAATCTTGAAGAAAATTACGGAGATAACACGATCATAGAAATACATCGCATTCCGCCTAGTGCAAAGCGACAAGCATCGACAGTACCGTCCAGAGAATTAGCACAAGCTGTAATGGAACCACAGTTATCAATTGGTTAACAATTATAACGATTTGTAAACAGATCCCTTAGGCAACATAATGTTGGGAATTAGAGAACTACAGAAAGAAATGAAAGCTATGCATAAAAGAATCGGTAAACTAGAGGATCATCGAAATACTTAGCACGCGACACACGCGCGGAACGATTATCGCTTAGACAGCATTATGGATGTACACAACTAGCACACACGTAAACGAATATATGAAACTTAAAGAAGCACGAGAATATCCGAATTCGATGGAAATTCACAAGCTAAACTAAATTTCTAAGCGCATGTTCATATGCCAAAAAACATAAATCCAATAGATGAAACGTTACTAAATGCTATATTGTGTACCAAGTTAAAAGGCAAAGCAATGATAGATGTCGAGATACGAGATATATGACTTCCAACAATTAAAATCGGAGCTAGAAACTTTGCTATCTTAGCAAAAGAAGTACTTACTACAAATAATTTTATTTAATACTATAATATTAAATAAAAATCGGGCGAGAACGCTAGACAATACGGCTTGAGAGTCGATAATTTATCAATGGAATTATATAAGTCAATGATCAAAGAATGGAGAGACAGGGAGAATCGGAGCGAATAAAAATGCATAATTCTAAATACTATTCAAAAACAAGCTTTACAGAATTTCCAAATAGGATTGCGAGATGAAATCAAACTACTTAAGGTTACAACATTATGCTACATTGCAAGAAACAATAGCAGCAAACTATTGCCGAAGAAAAAAATCAAGGGATCACTTGGTAACAATCCTCGATATTCAAACTTATCAAATCATCATCGCAGATCATATTGTCAAAAATGTGAGAAAATGGGACACAGTGGTCAAGAATGCCGAAACCAGATACGCTGACCGACATTTGTTGCCAAAACCGAGCAGACAAGGTAACATAAATACAGTTGCAAAATATTGCAACTACTGCAAAAAGACACATGCAAAACAGGACATCCGTAACGAATGCAGGACGTTAAATAGACGATCAGGAACCGCATCAGAAGGAAGTATGAAAACGCATGACGGAAAAGACAGGATATAAAAAATAAAATAACAATGAAAGAAGAAGAAGAAGTCGATTTTGCAAAGATGAAACCGCCAAAACATGCACGCGACTACCAAATTTCGCAAGTCACTGAGGTGCCACGAGCCAGTACAGGGCTGAATTTAATAAATTTGCATCAAAGAATTCAAAAAAGGAAAAACTAAATTTCTTTTCGACACTGGAACAGCAGTAACTCTCGTAAAACTACGGAGTTTGAGGGGAGAAATTTATTAATATGATAAATGATGACAAGATGACGTTAGCTTGAGTTACAGAACACGAAATAGCTGTCATAGGATAAATAATTGTTACCATACTATTAGATAAATGCCAAATAGCCCCATGTACATAATTGCAGATTTTCCAATCGACTACGAAGGCATACTTGGAGTTAATTTCCTACGAAAACATATTGTAAAATGCGACTACAGCAACAAGCTTATAAAAATAAGAGACAGCATATTGAAATTATATCCCTACAAAATAATAAGAATCAATTCTAGGTGTGAGGCAATCATAGAAGCCACAATACGGGAATAATTCAAGTCGAAGAAACGCAGCCAAGAATACTTATTGAAAATTGTCTAGTACAGTCAAAAAAATCATCTCTGTCTGATCAATATCATAAATATCACGGAGACGCATGTAGAAATGCAAGTACCTTGCATAAGTCCGACAGAAATAGCGTCAGAAGACATTTGTGAATCGTCTATACAAAAGGAAGAAGAAGAAGAAGAAATTAAAATAGTAATTTCAAGAACCATCTGCATCGAAAATACATTAAAATTAGAGCACTTAAATGCTGAAAAGAAAAACATAACAGAAATCTGCACGCAGATACATTCTATTTGACAGGAGATCCATTGAAGCATACCAATACTGTCGCACATAAAATTCACACGCAGAGTGTACCTGTTAACGTGAAATCGTATCGGATATCCAAGAAACATAAGAAAGAAGTGCACAAGTAAATATGCATAATGCTTAAAGACGAAATAATACGACCAAGCAATAATCAGTGCGCCATTACTTGTAGTAAAAAGATTGATGCAATCTCAGGAATACCTAAATTATGCATAATCGTAGACTTTAGAAAGTTGAATGAGTTGACTATAAATGATTCTTTTCCTCTGCCCAATATAATGTATTGGATCAGCTAGAAAACGTTAAATATTTTATTACATTAGACCTTTAGCGTCTGATTATCACCAAATTCCCATGATTGAGTCGGATAAAGGCAAAACCGCTTATGGGCATTACGAATTTAATAGGATGCCCTTCGAAAACTGAAAAATGCGTCACTTTTCAAAGATTAATGAATTCTGTTCCAACTGAATTAGAAGGTGTTAAATGTTAGTGTATCTAGATGACATAATCGTGTACGGAGCCGATTTACAGAAGCACAACGCGCGGTTCGTCGAAATATTCAATAAGCTGAGACATAAACTAAAATTACAGCCTGAGAAATTTCTCAGCGAATTTCTCAGAAAAGAAGTTATTTATCTAGGGCATGTAATAACCGATGACGGAATCAAATTAGATCCGATTAGCTAAAAGCTATACATGAATTTCCTATTCCAGTAAAAATAAAAGAGATACAAGCATTCATTGGATTAACAGGATATTACAGGAAATTTATCAGAAAGAAAATTTTTTCAAGATCGCTAAACCTCTAACTAAACTGAACAAAGAAAGAACCAATCGTATGAACAATCGAACAACAAAATGCGTTCAATTGCTAAAAAGTAAATTGATTACCGCACTCGTGCTCCAATATCCAGATTTCACCCGAGAATTTCTTGTGACTACCGATGCATTATGCGATCGGACTATACTCTCTCAAGGAATTTTGGTAAAGACAGACCAATAGCATACACTAGCCGTATAATGTCAAGAGCGGAGAATAATTAACAATACTACCGAAAAAGAATTATCGTTTGGACAGTTAAGCATGACCGATCGTATTCGTATGGCAAATTTTAAATAACTGACCATAAGCTTTTAGTATGATTGTTTAATGTAACTGATCCTGAATCAAGATTACTCCGATGGAGACTCAAAGAGGAATATGATTACGAGATTATTCATCATGCAGGCAAGATGCACACGAACGTGGACGCATTAAGCCGATATATAAATACTATTACCTCATCAGAAGATTCGATAAACGAAGATACACGAAGGAAATAACGAAGAATGAATGAATATAATGACGCATAAACAACGAATACTTTATGAACTCATCACAACTCGCTCTTAAGAGGACATCAAGGAATGGAAAAACCTATTAAACGGATTCGATTGAAACATAATTGATAAGGATTAACTAAATACATAGAAAATTATATCGCGAGATGCGAAACATGCCAGAAAAACAAATTAAAAGAAAGAACAAAGACGTCACTGGAAATCATGGATACAACTCGATGACCCTTCGAAAAATTAGCTTAGATGTCGGCCTAACGATGAGTAACCATGAAATAAATATATATTAACCTTCCAAGATAATCTCATTAAATTCAGTAAAGCTATACCTATACTAAAGCAAGAATTATTTTTAAATATGAAATACCTGATAAAGTATTGACCAATCAGGACACAAACTTCGTAAAGTGAAATGTTTACAAATGTCTGTAAATTATTAAAAATCAGTAAAGTACAGACAACTGCGTATCATCCTGAAAGCAATGGTGCGTTAGAATGCTCTCATCGTACCCTGGCAGAGTATTTGCGACATTAAATTAATGCAGATCAAATGGATTGGAATGAATGAGTTCCATACACCATGTTCACATACAACACTATTCCACACAGCAACAGGATATACTCCATTCGAATTAGTTTTTGGATACAAAGCAACTTCTGCATTGACAAAATCTCCGTACTGTTATGATTATGCCAAGGAGTTAAAAGAGCAACTACGGGCGACCAATCGAATCGCTAGAGAATATATAATTAAAGCTAAACTAACCGCCAAATAATAATATAATAAAGACACTAAAGCTATCTCATTCAAAAAAGGAGACAAAGTATTGCTCCACGACGAAACTCTGCGAAGAAGTCGATCGAAAAAATTAGATTCATTATGGAAAAGATATATGAAATTATCGAAAAACTATTAGCTGTCAATTATAAGATAAAAATAGAACGAAAAATTAAATGTATACACCAAATCACCTAAAAGCATTTATCGAACACTAATTGAATAAAGAAGATGGAAGGAAGATAAAAAAATATATATATAAGCATACTTATCCATCTCCTTATTTTCGTACCTCTTCCTCCGAGAGTTAAGAGACTCAATGAAATCCAACAAATCTTGAATCTTCCGATCAGTAAACTCAACATCATCAATAACGTCTCGTCTTCATAACATCATGAATTAAATCAGCACGCTGTAGCGGTGTATATGATACAACATGGTCACAATATAATTGAATAGCAACGATTAAGAAAGCAAAAAGAAAGGCGGAAAGAAATATAATAAAATAATATACGAAAAAATTGCATATTATCAGCAAACTTTTTGCATATTATCAGCAAACACCAATCAATAACCTGATACATTTATTTCAAGTTGATGACCGCTGGATGACAACCGGACAATATATAACAAAGCTTACGAAGTAAAAAATTTTTTATATGAACCAGTAATATATTGTGAAAAGCTAGGAGAATTGCATCAAGCGTAGAAGCTGGTAATAAATATTGATATTGGCTCGATAAAAAAGCGAATTCACACATTGCAAGATTATATTAATCACCTGTGTGATGACCATGAAAATCCAGACGGAAGGACGCGAAACGTACGAAAATATGAAACAGCTAATCGAAACAGAAAACTATAAAATAGTTATTTTAGCCGATCGAATAAACATCATTTGTCAAACAATACAAAATAAAAAACGTGGATTAATTGATGGAATAGGTTCCATTGCTAAAAAACTTTTTAGCACTATGAACTTTCGGATGAAAAAAATCATCAAAGAACAAATTACGATTCTGAATAATAAACAGCAAACACTTCATTATGTCATGCGAATCAATTAAAAATTCTAAACACCACAATCGCGCATGTCGATAAGAAGAAGTAACCAGCTACAATGCTCAATTACTTTTGAACATTATCACTAGAATAAATAGCAAGATGGCCAAGAACTTAAGAGAGAAGATAGTATATGATATTTTCTTATACTAAACACCATTATTACGGATATCTTACAAGATAAATTGTATTATCGAACATCTTATTTTTGTTAAACAAGAAAGACTACATCCTGGGATTACACCAATAAATGAGATCGTAATCAGCCTAAAAGAAGTTCAAGTACATTTGCCATTAGGACTACATTTCTCTTTCATGATTCTTAAAATTGGCTTGAGACAGAAAAATGCATCACTGTCAGTGCATATTATATATGACGACCAAATATACACACTATTTTGAAATTCCCTCTAATCTCTTATCCGAAATATGATATACTCAAGGTCATACCATTACTCACACCCGACCATGTAATGTATTCATTCTGACTAAAGTAGATCAGATCATAATAGCCGTAGATAGCGAAAATCAGCATTATATGACGTTAACACGAGAAGATTTAAGCATAAGATGTAAACAAATTGATTATATTTATATCTGCGAACACACCAAATATATACTACGAAAACACAAATTCATTATGTGAAATTCAAATGTATGTGCAAAATTCTAATTCTAAGATATTGTGTAACATGCGATATATTAAATCTAATTATACCATATCGATAGCTCTCGAAAATCAATGAACATAACTATACTTCACCCCTTATGAACAAACAATTACTATAGATTGTAAAAATCGCGACAATATAAATATAGAACGAAAATTGTAAGAATATGGGATAAATTGCGCTATACGGAAAATGTAAATTAATAACTGCGGACATGACTGTAAAAACGATAGGAATCATCAAAGCTATATTCAAACTCGCTTACCAGAGTACAATTTAACTCGTTTGCGAAAACAGCTAAAGCATAAAGACTTAAGCCAATTGGAAATAGTAAAATTAAAAAAAATTATTCGCAATCCGACGGAAATAATAGATCTAAGCATCAAACTACAAGATGTAACAGTAGAATTAAAAAACATACGAGATTCATTTCTGCCGGAACCCATTATATATACAATTTCGAATAGTTCTATTATATTAATTACTGTAATAATTGTATATATTATCAACAAAACGAAAGAATCGCGAGAAGAAAGTAACAAATCCTGCGCAGAAAAAAAAAGAGATTTTCACAGAAAACATCAAATCTCCGTTTTCTTTTTCAAAGAGGAAGGATGTTATGATCTAAATAAGTCATAATCAAAATCTACATCTGCAGAATTTCTGCAGACCAGCAGTTAAAGCATCACAAATCAAGTCATCTACTTTTGATCAAAATCGATGACATACTTTATTTTAAAATGCAATCACGCATTAATTCGGCTTAATTTGTAAATATAAAAGCGTAAGCTTCGAGCACCTCGGGATTGTTCTGAAAAAGTCAAGAAGACACACGACTACTATGAGAATCTCCATTATTGCGAGACGTCGTAAGTTTGTAACACATCAAAAAACTCGTAAGTGGAAATAAAACTTTTTACACCACGAACGCTGGTCTATATTAACGGAGGATCTTAAGTCCTTATCAAACGACATCGCCACTTCCAATCTATGATTCCGCCACGCCTTGAACAGCACATCGTACTTTGACGACTGGTTAACGGCTAATCCGTTCTATTATCAAATTAAAAAGTAAAATCCAAGTGATACTATCTTAATTATTATTTACTTAATCTAAATGGTACTATCTTTAATTTTTATGGAATGAAATCTAAGTATATCTTATTGAAGGATCTTCCTATTCCAATCTAAATGGTTTAAATGGTTTTTCTTAAATGAAATTATTTTATCACAATTCATTCAAAGACATTTTCTCTTCTAACTGAAGTAGTTATTTAATTCATCTTCAAAATATTATACTCAAAATATTATATTCAAAACATTATCACAAAATTGCGTTATTTTGCTCCATTTAAATATTACCATAAAAAATTAAGGAATTAACCGTATAAAACGAAAAGAATTATGAATACTGTTAAGTTTAAATTTAAGAAAAATAAATATCGATTTGTTATATAGATATCCATTATGAAAGAGAAATAAATAGTAAATTTTATTCTTATTCAGTAAAAGTTTGTAAAGTTCATATTAAATTTATTGTTACGTCCAAACCATTGGAAATTTTAAATTTATCCTATTGGAGAGAAGAAAAGCAGAAATGGTAAGGGTATTCTAGAAGGTCAGACTTTTGTCTCGTAGGTATCCGCACAGAAGCGAGTATCGTGATTCGAACGCACCCCTTTGTGCTCGCCTCGGAATATGATATGGATCAATGTCCCGCAAAAATGCTATGCTGTTTCCTACGAGCGGTCCGAATTTCGAGTCAATTCCTTTAACTCAGGAGGTGGACCACGTGCAATCTCTAAAAAGGCAAAATTAACGATTATGAGATTTTAAGATTTTAAATTTAGAGAACGAAAGAGATGTAAAATTATTAACATTATTTATTATTACTAATCATTATCAATCTGTCATTAACGGATTACAAGTTTAATACAGTACATAAAATAAAGAAAAAGTTATATTTTAACAAATTTATTATTACGAACTAATTTACATATTAATTAATATGATTACTATAATAAAAAGAAAGAAAAATTTACAAATTGACAAGATATTATCAATTATTTACATATTTTGTTATATTGGATATGGGAAAAAGTTCGTGGCGATTTTTTAATAAAATTAAAGTGTTTTTCTTAGAGTATTGAAATCAATTTATTTAAATCAAATATGCTCCATTATTTTCTATAATATTTTGCCATTTTTGGGGCAAAGTCATAATTCCATCGCGATAGAACTTCTGTGGTTTCTGATTGAAAAACTGCTTCAAGTGATTTTCACAGGCCTCTTTTGAAGCTAGCTTTACACCATTAAGAGAGTTCTGCAGAGACCTAAACAAATGATAGTCTGAGAGTGCTATGTCAGGACTATACAGTGGATGCATTAAAACTTCCTAGCCAAGCTCTCACAATTTTTTCCGAGTCATCAGAGATGTGTGGTCGAGCGTTGTCGTGATGGAAGACGACATCTCTCCTATTGATTAATTCTGGCCGCTTCCTCTCAATTGCTTATTGTAATCTCTGCAGTTGTTCACAGTAGAGTTCGGAATTAATTGTTTGATTGGATGATAACAGCTCATGAACGATTCCCTTCCAGTCCCACCACACACACAACATCACCTTCTTCCTTGTCAATCCAGGTTTTGCGATTATTTGCGCCTTCTCTCCTTTCTTTATCCACGATGTTTTTCTAATTGGATTGTCGTAGGTGGATCCATTTTTCATCACCAGTTATTATTCTCTTCAAGAATGGCTCAATTTCATTCCGTTTCAGTAGCGTATCACAAATTAATTCGGTCCATTATGTTCCTAACACTCAACTCGTGAGGAACCCAAATATCGAGCTTCTTTTTGTATCCAGCTTTGTGTAAATGATTTGAAACTGTTTTGTGGTCGATGCCTTGTTTCTTGGCAATCTCCACAGTGCTCACACGCTTATCACGCTCGACTTTTACCATGATTTCATCGGACTTTTCAGTGATTGGTCGACCGGAGCGAGATTCATCTATCACATCGAAATTTCCAGCACGAAAGCGAGCGAACTATTTCCGTGCTGCTGATTTTGATAGAGTATCTTCATCGTAAATAGCGCAAATTTTTTCACAAGCCTGTGCAGCATTCTTGCCTATCATATCATAGTGATACTGCAAAATGTAGCGAATTTTTTCCTTATTTATTTCCATTTTCAAAATAAAATAACTTTTGATCCACTTCACCGATTTCAATCTTTTTCGGCTCAAAATGAAGATTAAAATGTCACTTTTTAAACTCACGTCTAGTGTTGCCGATGCGATTAGTAGTTGCCGACTGCTGAGCATTTAATGCCAGTGGGAAAAACGCCACGAACTTTTTCCTACACCCAATATAATCGCCAGAGAATGAAGTTTGGGGCGAGCAGAATAGATAGGTGTTTGTTTATTCTATTTCATATATAGTAATGGAGGAAGGAGGAAAAAGATTGCAAAAGAATTCCACCGGAACTATAATAAATATGGATAGACGAAATTCAGAATAAACACCGGAATACAGGAATGAGGAGGTTGGCCGGTAATTCCATGCCGGATTTCTTGTAGATCAAAATAATGGGGCCCAATAAAAATCCCCTCAAGAATAGATTCGATAGTCCGCGGGAATTGTCTAACGAGTGACTCAAATGAGTCACTCTCCTGAATGCGGAAATAGGATCTCGGTAGTGGAGGAGGAATTTCTTTTAGAAACTCCATGCTGTCTATGGAGTTCGTCTAGGGGAAAACGGGATTGAGATGACAGATAAATCGGGTGTTAGCGGAGGGGTGTTAGAGAAAATTCGCTCCGTCAGAGTATCCGAAAATGCGGATAACGAAGATCAAGGAAGAGATGAAGGAGGAATTGAAGAAATTTGAGGGGGAGGTAAAGGAGAAGGAGGAGATATCACCTCTAACGCATCTCGATTAACAGATAGAGCCGGCGAAATCGATAATGGCGAAGGTGGTGGAGGCAATGCTCGGCGACTTCGATCCCAAGAAGCCTCAAGGTACTCCTGGTACACTTAATCCAGAAGTTTCTACGCTTCACGATAGGTTCAGCTTCTAAGCCAATCCTTGTGGGGGTAATTTAAGCGTGGCATTATGATTTTACATTGAGTTAGGTTTTGCGGTGAATATACAGATATATAAATTAAGAAGAGACTTCTGCTAGGTGAATATACAGATATATAAATTAAGAAGAGACTACTGCTATTATGCAAGTCTTGGCTTTCGAAGATGATTATTGGAAGTCCGATCTTTGTGATTATAGGACTTCAATGAGAGGATTGAGCTAGCAATTTGGAGACTTCGGTCAAGTCAGTAATAAGCGAATAAGATCACATGATCGCACTGATCGCGGCTCACCACTAAAATCGGTGAAGCAATTTGATTGCAGACCGACAGAGTTCTGGGTAGCTAAATAACTATAATCGCGAACCGACAGACTGTCGTGTCGAAGATAAAGTTTGACTGACTGACTGTTTGCGAAGAGTCTCCTTTTTATATTCGCAAGTTAATAGTGCCGCATGCAAGCCTCGCATATGTTACTGATCTAATCTAGGATTAAGAGTCGATTGAAAATGGGATACTGGGATATATTTAAAACAATTTCCGTCATTGACCATTTGCCGGATGCTCAATAATTTAGAGCCACATGTGTCATTTATTACAGACAACTGCTGTTTCAATTTATAATTCTTAATCTATTTACTTCTTCTGTTCCTCGGGATAAAGTTCGTCTATTCGTTCACTGGTTCAAATATTTAATCCAATAACTTCGTCCCGAATGGATTATTAGTCTAAAAAGGCAAATTTTATTTGGCTCGTCACTATTGTAACTTCCTATGATAGAAACAGATAGTTTACCGGTATTACTTGTTAATAACTTATATGGTGATGATAAAAATTCTAATTGAAGAAAAGAAGTGTGAAATCTGGACGTAACATTATTATCACTTTTATTATTACTTTTAAATTATAATTACCTTTTATTAATTACTATTCTAATTTTAAATTGTTTTTATAGGTTTTTTTACTTGAAATAGCGCCAAGTATTTTTACATGAAAAATTTTTCTATTTAAATTAAATTTGTTTCGTTTTAACTCTTTAATTTTTTTATGATAACACTTAAATTGAGCAAAGTAACGCAATTTTGTGATAATGTTTTGTATAATATTTTGAAGAAGAATTAAATAACCACTGCTTGGAAGTGAAAATGACTTTGAATAAATAAAATATCTTTGAATGAATTGTGATAAGATAATTTCATTTAAGAGGAATTTAAACCATTTGGATTGGAATAGGAAGATCTTTTAATAAAATATATACTTAGATTTCATTCCTTAAAAATTAAAGATAGTATCACTTGGGATTTATTTTTTATTTTGATAGTAGAAACTTGATGGCAGTTGATATCAAATTTTTTATATAAATGATACGTATCATTAGAGTTAAGTATAACAAGAGACATTTGTGGTTTATTTTTTAATTTGACAGAATTTAACTTGATTAGTTAAGATTGTAGTATCTGAGTTTTAATTTTTCATTTGATTAATGACATTAATTTTTTTCGAAGAGTAATAATTTTTGACAGATAATTAAAGTTGCTATTACTTGGGTTGAAATAAGAAGACCTTCAATATCCTTGAAGAAAAATTGGAACTATTATTAATTGGGTTGGATACTTAGTATTATATATAAAGGGCCGATTACCTCGATTAAATCGAATTGGTGATTAACTGTCAACCATAAATGATTCTACTACACAGCAAATACAATTAGTCAATTCCATGGCCAATTAAATAATTGGCGTTGATGAAACCGGCCCAAATAATTCTTCACGAAAACGCATGCATACTTAGCTTTTTTTACCTTTTTTTACTTTTTTTACCTTTTTTTAAAAAAGTAAATTTGTAAAAATAACAAGAAATAGTACTATTTACTTTGTAATAGTACTATTTTACTTTTTAATTTGATAGAACTTAACTTGATTAGTTAAGATTGTAGCATCTGGATTTTAATTTTTCATTTGATACAATTTACAAGATATAAATTAAAAATATATTGATAAGAAAGAGTAGAATGCAATACGTATTATAACAAGCTCTACAATCAGACAAAGTTTAATTTTTTGAATAGTTTATATTAAAAAAGAGCAATTGCAACGATCAAATAAACAAAATGACACAGAATCTTTGTCGAATTCGTATTTTATAATTTATAATAATTTGTCTGTATTTGCATTGAGAGTGACTCGATTAAAATTCAGATGTTTGTAATAAATTGCACAATTGATATTAGTATGTCAGTTATTTAACTTTGAACTGTAATGTTAAAAAATAACCAACGGTTACGTCTGATACTGTCATATTTGTGCTTATTTTGTAATGAAGAATCCTTATAATGAAGAATGTACACTATGTGTAGTACGTACGTACACACATACACATACACACACACACACACACACACACACACACACACACACACACATTCATTCATATATACGTACACACTTATATACGTGCATACATATGTACATACGTTTATGCGTACATACATACATACATATGTTCGTTCGTACATATATCTTCATATGCATTGGACTAGATCCCGCGTATCATAGAATCTACCTGGTTTTCAATACACGATGTTCAATCATACGCGGGATCTAGTTCAATGTGTATAAAGATGTATGTAAAGATGTATAAAGATGTATGAATGAACATATGTATGCATGTATGTACGTATGTATATATGTACGTGTATATGAATGAATATGTGTGTATGTATATGCATAAAAAACATCAAATTTAAAAAATAAAGTATGATATTTTTTAAAATGCATTTTAATTTCTTTCCTCTTCCTTTGTAATTAAGAATCTATCAATAATGATAGCTACTCAGTATTATTACGATATACTTAGTTCAATAAAGTGTTTGATGTGTATTCAATAATAATAGTGTGAATGACTCATTTTTATTCCTTTTCCCATTCCTTGCTCTGTCCCCATTTCATTACTGAACTGTGATGGGTCATTACAGATTATGATTTGTATTTGCTGCTTGAAATTTTGTTTCTCCTCCTTTCATTCCATTTTTATTCTCAAAATCAGTTGAATATCTGTAATATTAGTGCAGAACCTGAAAAGTGTTTGATGTTCAGGTTATTTCTAGATAAAGTGCAAATATGTATCAATTTAAAAAAAAGGATTGAAATTTCTCATCTGAAAGGAAACATAGTGATGTTTATTCATAAGTAATATATTTATTTTACAGTAATACAGCAATTTATCGACGAATATTATCCGCAGGAAATTAAAATAATCGAATATCTTTTTCTAATCTATTGATACAGTTTATCGCAACCGCAACATTTTTACCTTCGTTAATATATAATATTTCAGTTTTTTTATATCCTTCTTTTCGTCTCTTAATCTTATGTAAAAGGTAAAATTTGGAAATGCGGAAATACATAAATATAAAGCTACAAGGTTTCCAACAACTTAGAAGCTATAATCTATAACAATCAAAACGATTATAACTTTCTCAGCGGCGGAGTGGGAACAGAGCAAGGAAAGAAGTAAAGTGGGGAAAGAAGTAAAAATAGCGGATATGCAAATACTCATATTTACAGTGCCTTAGCGGAACTGCGGATATGCGGAACTGCGAACGTGATTGGTCGTAGATTTATTCCGCCGTTTTCTTGCACAAATTTATTGGCCACACAGATTCTTGCATAACGCATAATGCATAGTAAGTAAGAATCAACCAATTGAAATTCTTTTCCGTGAAATGGAAGGAAAGATTCTGATTAGTTGATTCGCCCATATATGCGTCATGCAAGTCTGTGCCTTATTTCTTTTGCAGATTCCGCCGATACTTGCGTGTACAGCCGGAAAGGTTGCAACATTTTTTTTCGATGGATTTCGGAATGCAGTTTACTCATCGAGCGATGGATTCTTATTTATAGATCCATGAATAAGAACCAATCATTCGGAGAGCAAGTTGCATTCCGAAACCCAACGAAGAAAAAGTGTTGCAACCTATCTGTGACCAGCTGTACAATCAGAGACTTCTATATATACTACTTCTATATATACTACTAGACTGTTAACTTGTTTGAAAAAATAGCTTTCAATTTTGATGAACATTATACGCATACGTCGAGAACCTCTCTGCGTGACCGCGTAACGTATATCTGCACATGCGTATACATCAGCACACTATTTTGACAGATTAACCTATTTAACAACCATCAAATACTTATTATCATAATCCAACTATTATAAATTATTCTAATTTATAAGAAATTGGATAAGATCGCATCTTTTATACATATCTTTTATACATTTATTAATATTCAATTGTCTTTCCAATATCTTTACCTTTTTACTTGAACTCTTTTTAAAGAAATAAAATTTTCCGCTATGAGATTACATCACTTTTGTAAAGTTACGTTTATGTGAACAGTTGATGCAAAATACAGCCTACTACATTCCTTTAGGTATATTAGCGCAGAACTATCATACAATTTCGGAATCCATTTCACATAAGTTTGTTCTAAAGAGTTAGCAATCTAATAGTATATATAGAAGTCTGTGTGTACAACATATACTCATAAAAACTAACCTCGTTAAGTTGGTTTAAACAGAAAAAACTGTCTCCTACAAGCGCGTAATTAGGCCCTGCGCACAATAAAAGAAATATAATAATAAGAAATTAAGAATAAAGAATAAATAATTTCAACCTATCCAAAATCAAATATATTGGAATACGTTTCTGATAGGTTTTTGATAGATTAAAATTATTTATTCTTTATTCCTTATTCCTTCTATTGTGCGCAGAGTCTTAATCAACATACTGAGGCGTGAGCTTCCCTCTGGGTGATTTCCGGGTGCTATATCATCCTTATTTAACATTCGGTAAATAAGAATAGAGTGATACCTGAGCACTCGGATGGGAATCTAAACATAATCCTAAAGGTAATTAATTAAGTCTCCAGATAAATATAGATGTCAATATGATCAGAACATGAATGTATATATGTAATATACAGAAAGGCGAAAATCAAAATTAAAATGAGTACACAAAACACAGTCGACAGTGTTCCTGTATGTATATGTGATTTCCGATCCTCAGGAATTTTCCTATGTCCCATTGAGCGGAACTTGCGGAATCAATGCGAGCCGCTATTCCGATAAATCTAAAGCAGAGAAATGAAAATTTTACTGTAGCGTCTGCAGTGTATGCTTGTATCGCAATATTTCGTGGATGTAACCAATTTCTTAACCTAAATAGTCATCGACTTCAATGACTAATCACGGTTCATAAGGTAGAACGAAACTTTTTTTTGTCAAACTTTTATTTATTTTTATACGAAAACCCTTCGATTAGATATTTTCACAATTATTAAACCTGATTAAGGATGTACAAATATGGTCACAGTTCCTGAACGACAATCTTGCTATTATTTGGATAATCTAGATATTTAATTACATCGATTAAAAGTATTTTTATCAATATTTGAAGTAACCGGAACACAATATTATATATAATATAGCTTTAACCACAATCGCACTTATTCAACTCTTTCGCGATCGCATGATCGTAACAATAAACATCAACTTGTAATTTTTGCAGAGTATAGAATGTGTAAAATGTGCAGAACCGTCGTAACAACGCTCGCTGACCATGTGTGATGTGATTATGCTAGCGCCATATTTGCCTCTTGTGCCAAAAATGACACTTCCCTCTCTGTTGCGGCGACGACGATGTTTCTTAATTTTTTCTTAATAAAAGTTTTAGATTTGTATTTTGCATCACAATATCTCCGTTCGTAGAGCACATAAAGAAAAAAACAATAAACACTTTCATTATATATCCCGAGCGGTCGCAATCGATTGAACACACTTAGAACTTGGTCGGTTCAACTCTTATTGAAATAATTCGATAACCTCGATCTGGCATAACATACCGGCTCGCATAAAATAGCCACAGCAATGTCGCTTAGCTTAACGCTGAGATATTACCAGTATCTCCAAATTTTCAATGGAACAAGTAATTTTGTTTTGCGGAATGTTTGTCTTTCTATTGAAATTAGTTCGTTAGATGCCTTCGATTATCTGAGCAATACAGATGAAATTTTATTCACTATTAATAATAAGATTGAATAATAAGATTGAAAGTTGTTCAAATTAAAAATTAATTTGACGTTAATGGAAACTTCCAAAGTTTCATTTAAATATTGAATTTCTCATTTAAAGTGCGTTACTTACTTTAGTTTTATTAATATTGTTGTTAATTTGTAATATTGTAAATCAAATTTCACTGCAGTTGGGGATAGTGACTCGCTTTTGACGAAAGGATCCACGATAACAATTTAAGAGATGTATCATTACTGATGATAGCTACAAAGAGAGTCGAAAGGTTTAATAAAGAAGAATGAACATTATGAATATCATTCTTTGGATTGGAATTTAATATTTGACATCTTCATCAGCCTTGACTCTAACTAACCTTGTATTTATTGTTTATTTTTAATTTTAAGATTGTGAGTTTGTTAATATTTGAAAATTTTATATGTGATCACATGGGATTGTCATTATATATATTCACATATTATATAATTTCATATATGAACATATATTATTCAATACATGTTCACATATGATTTCGTATACGATCATGTATAATTTCACATATGATCACATGAAGGCATTGTAATATATCATATATATATATATTCACATGAAAATAATTTCATATATGAATATATATGATAAGATATGCGATTCCAATCAGTAGACAATGTTTAAATATACATATAAAAAATATTATTCTCTAAAACTCAAATTAATAAAAAACAGGTCGGAATAATAAAATAATCATGGAAGAGGAATTAATACAATATAATTACGTTAAGATTATTATATAATATATGGTACAATATATGTCTACATTATGAATAATAAGAATCGATAGTTATAATTGGTGATGGATAAGGTACGAGACTCATAACCTTGAGGTTCACAATCCGATAAATGAAAAAAGATTAACATATACTTAAAAATTAGGATTATAATAATTAATAAAATTAATTAATAAAATTATTATTGCCTAATATTTAAGCATTGTTGATAAAAAATAAATAAAAAAAAATCTTTTTAATATTTTTAAAAACATTTTCAATTGTCTGCTGATTGGGTTTCATATATAAGCATATATGATATGCGATCATAATGATCATATGTGATCATATATAGTCATATACAATCATATATGGTCGTATAACGGCATATGTAGTCATATACGGACATATATGACATATATAACATATATAGTCATATGTTATATAGAGATAAATATCATATATAACCATATATAATTGCACATACAAATTTTTACTCGAGTAATGGGTCGGAACGTCAAAAAAGAGATTCATACGAAAGGAGAGATGCAGGTCGATCGATATAATAAGGTTCTGATGTGAAGAATGTTTTTATTAGAAACGCTGAATATGGTATGAATAGAATGTGATGTATGTGTAACAGTGTCGAGCATATAATAGTACAATAGTTGATACGATGTGTATGTGAGTATGTGTGTGTACGTATACACGAATATACATTTGACTTTCGACGAATGCGGTCTCGTTTGCCAGATGCTGTCATGGAAGCCACAGACTTTTTCTGACGCGGCGCGGTGCTGATATGCGGCACATATATTCGGCAATCAGCTGTGCGCGATTGTGCGCCGCTGATTGGTCGATGTAAACATGGGTACATGCCAGACGCGAATCTCGATCTCCCAGATAATGCGCCGCGGACGCGGCGCACTATTTGGCAGATCTTGACATGCGGGTACAAAAGCGCGAAGTTAGCGTTGATAATCGACGGCCGAAAGCTTTCGGCGGAGGCAGAAAAGGCTTCATTCGGACTATTGTCGATTATCGTGGATGTGGCAAAAGTGTCTGCATCAGATGGTCAAGAAGAACTCGACAGAGACCGAGCATGATGATTGCTATGTCTGGCGTGGTGCTAAGAAATGGCGAAGATTGGCCAGTGGCCGAGAAAGTTCGGCGGGACAGAGTACGCTCTGGCCCCGGAGAGAATCATATCGGTGCGCGAGAGCTGCTGCTGGTCGGTGGCCGAGTACACTCAGCAGGACAGAGTTTCCTCTGTCATGGAATTATTCCGTCGCACAGTGGACAAAAAGGCTTATTTTTTTGGAGAAAAATCGACCGATACTATAATTCTTAATCGATTTCAATTTTTTTTTTTAATTTACTCGTAATGAAATGCTCTATAACGTGGTGTTGCACCTTTTTTTAAACAAAACTCGAATTGAAAATGGCAGACTAAAAAAAGATTATTGAAAGTGTTAAAATGATATTGAATAAGATACTTCGAGTTTTGAATATATTTATGCGAAATTAGATATGTAATAATTTTTTAAGAAGCTAAACATGAATTTAGTAATTAAAAATTTCTTAAAAAACATTAAATATGAAGTAAAAAATATTAAAATTAAACAATTTTCAATAACTTATAGAACAGTTAGTAAACATTAAATACATTATTATTTCTAAATGTTTTTCATAATTTTTATTACGTCTGTAACAAAATTCTGCTAAATAATAATGTAATATTCTCTATCTAACAATATAATGTTATAAACTATGAAAAAAACATTTAGAAATAATAATGTATTTAATGTTTACTAATTATTCTGTAAGTTATTGAAAATTGTTTAATTTTTACTTCATATTTAATATTTATTTAAGAAATTTTTAATTCATGTTTAGCATCTTGAAAAACTATTATATATCTAATTTCGCGTAAATATATTCAAAATTCGAAATATTTTATTCAATATCATTTCAACACTTTCGATAATATTTTTTGATCCATTTTCAATTTGAGCTTTGTTTAAAAAAAGGCGCAACACGTTATAGAGCATTTCATTACGAGTAAATTAAAAAAATAATTGAAATCAATTAAGAATTGTATTGTCGGTCGATTTTCCAAAAAGTGAGCCTTTTTGTCCACCGTAGCATCGATGCATGATGGATGCAAGAAAACCGGTCGTTCGCTATTGAGAATCCTCGATAGTGACAGAGTACTCTTCACTATTTTGCGACGGATACGGTTGCTAGAAGTCGGTGAGAAGTAGGATTCATCTAGGAGGGGAAAAAGAATTGCATTGCGAACGATACTGGTTTATATACGGATTGTTGCTCCTGCTCATATTGTACCGATCTCACTCGGCGATCTTCGTCGGCTGGCAATATGGGAATGATACCGATCGGCTCAGTAAAATCTGTGAATCTTCAGTGGAACGGTTGTTACCCGTAAGTTACATGCTAGGAATGATATGCATCGTTATAATGTGAAAAGTACTTCTCACCATCATTTTAACAGAAAAATCTGATCATAATATAATTGTTCTTAATATAAAATGTGATCGAATCAAAATTGAATCAAGATTTCCTTATCAATTAATAAATTATAATTCATCGTGATTCCAATCCTATCATGTTGAGACCTAATTATAGAATAGAAATTATTTTAAGGAATAAATATGAATAAAAACGGAAGGATATGAATAAGAACGCTTTTCACCATATCGTTTTCTAATAGAAAAACTTGATTGAATAATTGTTCGTGGGAAACAGATTGAATCAATACAATTGAATCAAGTTTCCAATAGTAAATCACAGTTCATCGCAATTCTGTAATTCGATTCCTATTATAATAAACAATGCAAAAATGATCCTTATAATTATTTTTTATGTTTTCTCATTATTATTATCATTTTTATTATGCTAAACAATAATTTTACAAAAAAAAGAAGGATATACTTGAACATATTTCATATATATAAAATTATGCTTCCTTAAGTCTGGATGGACATAACTTGTAGTAGTGCATCTGCGCATGCTTTGACAGTCTTTGAAGTAAAAATTCAAAAATCCAAAGCGGATATCTGGCGCGTCCGTCACGCATGAATCCAGTCTCTTTCCGTGCGCCGTTCGGCGCGTCACATCATTGTTTGTTTTGTTCGCGACAGTTTGTTTGGAGACAACAGTGTGTTCCGTTTTTCGGATAATTTTGAAAGATTTTACGCGAATATACTATATACTTGATAGATGCTCGTGAAATCGTGTCTCAGTTTCATTGCCAGAAATAAAAGATACGCGAGTTCTTTCTCACATAAGTAATAGCAGGATCGCTCGCGGGACACAGATCCTTGTCGAATCTACAACTCAAAGGATCGACTTTATCGAGGACTTTATTTCGTCGGCCGTCCATTCCAAAGATCTTCTTGACTATGTTCGCGAGCTTTGACTCGCTCGAGCCATCCGCAGCAGTCTATGCTCCCGCGACTAGCCTTTTGAAGTTAGATCGATAGAGGAAATATCGCAAGTATACAGGAATCCAGTGGCTCTCATTGGCGATCGAGAGAGCGAGCGTGGCACCTTCTCTCGCTAAGACAATCGTATGGTACAATCGTATAACATCGAAGAATTGCACGTAGCGATCAAAGTAACGTACTAGATGCGTCCCTCTCGCCAATCACTTTAGCAGTCCAATGGAGTAGAGCGTAACTCCTCTCGCAGAGCGGACTCTTTGAAGACGATCAGCAGTCAAGTAGAATAGACACAGTCTCTCCTTTCGTCAGCGGCGGGAAAAATTTCAAAAGAGAGGGCGTAACCGATGGTTTCTTCTCCAAAATACTCGCTGTTTTTTCTCAATTATCTGCGCCAGCGCCCTTTAAGAACCAAGATAAGAACCCCTTATCGTCTCATAATATAGATTGCTGAGCGTCTAGCGGTCGAGTAGAATAGTAGTGATTCCTCCTCCCGCAACCGAGCTGTCGATTTTTTTAAATCCAAGCTTACTCTCGGATACCCAGATGCTAATCTCGCAGAAGGTGAGATTAGCATCTGGATATCCGAGTCTGTTTACTCTTACGCAATAACGTGACGTTACATCTTATTGCCTCACTAAGAATGTTTTAAGACAATCATGCGCCTTGTCGGTGATTTATTTTTTTGAACAGATGGGGCATGTCCCAAGGAAATATGTGTATACACCGACAAATCTTTGCTCAAAACAACGTCTTTCGTCGCTTCTCAGTGGATCTTCGCAATTGCGAGATCCCTAGAATTGTCAGCACAACATCATTGTATTATTACCCATTGTATGGTCAATCTTATACTACCATTTGTTCACGTAATGATGACGAAGAATTTAATAACCTATTAGCAACCAGACCGGCCCCTTAAGATTCGATTATCAAGCGTTGTTCTAACTGTGCATTGTTGGTAGAAATTTTTCGCACTCAATACTGCGCACCTTCCTTTGGGGCTTCCATTCCCCAGCTTTTGGACCTTCTAGTATCGAAGTTAACAAATATCTCTATCCTTTTTGGACTTAACTCTTCGAGGTCAGCTGATTTGCGGATATTCCACAATCATCCCATAACTAGGGAAATAGCGACGATCGGTCTTTTTCGCCCTCGTTACAATCTCATGTGGAACTCAACTCTGGCAACAATTAAGATAACAGAATTCATTCATATAACTCCTAAGAAAGGGATAACTATAATAATGTTCTAGTCTGGTGCTTCTATTTGCCTGCTGAATGGCCAATTGAACTCACATGTATATTCATTCATCCCATAGAGTCTTGGATTTGGAGAGATTTGGATATCTTTAGTATATTAACCTATGTAACATAGTTTCCCAAACTTTTTTGACACACTGAAGAGCATGACTTTGTGCCTCCAGGACTAACATCCATAAATTTCCTTGGACCTCACAGATCAGTGTGTCTAGCGATCCTTGAATACTCTTGAATCTTGGAATTATACTGGAATCTAATGTATGAATTCTGAAAAGTTTCTGAAAACTCCTGAAATTTCAGGGCTGATCTGAAATTTTTTATTCTTTCTTTCAAAAAAAAAAATAGATAGCAAAAAAAAAGAATTTGTTCCGAGTTTGTTATCATTTTAACTCGTCATATAGAATCCTAACTTTTT
>Ga0157363_1000586_pt1 | contig 28263 bp, 20 predicted proteins | sample AttsexASBM1_FD_111477 | JGI IMG/M metagenome (GOLD analysis project Ga0157363, IMG submission 111477) | Fungus gardens microbial communities from leaf cutter ant in Ribeirão Preto, State of São Paulo, Brazil - Atta sexdens ASBM1 | ecosystem: Host-associated > Fungi > Mycelium > Unclassified ... | reverse complement strand
GCGCGCGCGCGCGCGTGTGTGTGTGTGTGTGTGTGTGTGTGTGTGTGTGTGTGTGTGTGTGTAGTTCAAACTATATTTATAACTGGATTATATATTGCACAGTAATGATCACAACAAGCAGGTACTTGGTACATAATGTAATTTTTGATGTACCATATGTCAATACTTATTAAAAAAAAAAAAGAGTACCGCGCCTCTAAAGAGAGTTTCTTTCGCCTAATATAAAATCCGCTTTTACTAATATTCTATTTTATATGATAGGAACGCAAGATTGTTGATATGCCATGGCATGAGCGAAATGGCGAAGGGACAGAAAAAGAAGTACCCTATTATCATGGACTACCGACGAAAAGAACGCCTATTAAAGGTAAGATCAATTACAGTGGGCAATTACTAATAGAATATAATTCCGTAGCTTGTGCACAGATAACTGTGGTGTTCGGTATGTATTGAAGAGATCTACAATCACAAGTTGCTTGAAAATTTGTCCTAAATAAGTCGGAATGTTCATGACCGTCAAACGCGACGTTGATCAAAACATTAAAGCTAATAATTTATATAATACATTGGAATTGGGAAATATATGTATGATTAATACCGTAAGTCAAGATCTAATCTTGATGGTTACAAATTTTCTTGCAATATTGCAAACACCACAGCGATGCATTGGATTTTATCTGGATTCAAGAAGCACTTTCCGAGCCGACTTTCTGGCAATATCACTTTATCGTGATCACGTGTCTAATTTTATTTTCCACAACACTACGTTTTACACAATTTAGGGTGATCAGCTAACTTCTGGACTAAATCTTATCATCGTGGAGTGCATTACTTGACAAAAAGTAATGACATATAAGATAATGTATATAAAGCATTTTGTGCTATTACTTACAACTGAGGTATATACAGAATGTAATAGAGTAATCGTATCAGATTGGTTTTTCAAAAAAATGTGTATTTTATTGAAAAATGTTTTAGATAAAAGTTGTAGGGTTTTAAGTAGCGCATTATATAGCATAGAATTAGTATGGTCTTGAATAGTGTTAAGATAACACAAAAAAATAACTTAGAAATTTTTTATGAGAACCTTCGTTTTTTTTATTGCATATTATTTTGACCTCAAGAACTTTTTAAAGCTCTATAGTAAAAATATATTTTATTAGGTATTTTCCTAGTTATAAAGTTTGAAAGTTACAGTACAATCGACAATAGAGCATTGTCTAGAGATGTTCAGCCAAAATCTTTTGAATGTTGTTCGAGGTAATGACTTTACTGACATCAATGACTATTAAAGGTTATTTCTCTTATGTTTATTTTAATTTTCATTTTTTATTGCAAAATTGAACATAAGAAGAAAATGTAACCTCGATGTTCGTGTTAAGATCATGACTTAAGGCGGAAGTTCGGGCACGATTATGGAATGCGTGCAGAGAACCGCTGCGCACATAAATGAATTGGGTGCTGAAGTGAAATAATATTTCGGCTGGCACACGACCTATTCAATATAAACAAAGCGCGTAGCGTGCATCGCTCCGAATTTATGCTTTAGTCATGACCTTGAACAATAGTCAAAAGATTTTAGCGTCGATTAGATTTTATCAGTCGGACACCTTGAACAATGATATCAGCGATATTGTGTATTTTCAAGCATCATAACTCGGAAAGTACTTAATGAAAAATATCTTTCTCATAGTGTTTCAAAAAGTTCTCGAAGTCTTAAAATGCAAAAAATAAGGGTTTTATTTAAAATTTCAAAATGACTTTTATATTATCTTAATAGCGCTATCCAAATCATACTAATATTGCTATGTAACCTGCCACTTAATCTTATAAATTTTGTTTGAAACATTTTTCAATGAAATGCATATTTTATTTTTCAAAAAACCAGATGATATGATTGCTTTGTTACACCTTGCACCATACATATTTATGTGTAAGTTTGGTGAAGTTATGCGAAGAAAGTTATTGCTATAATTTATATATTGAAAATGTGTTATCTTTTCAATATTATTTATTTAAAAAAACATTGTATTAATGTTTGTAAAATATACTGCAAATGCCCATTTTATATAAACTTGAATATATAATTACGTTACAAGTCATATTCGCTAGGAAAACCTTAAATCTGGGACATAACAGAAAATAAGCAATTGCAATATATTAGTATAAAAATATAATGTATTTTTATTTATCCGTGTGTGTATATATATATATATATATATATATATATATATATACATATATATATTTATATGCATTATTATTTGTATCATGTATAGATATTTCTGAGAAATAAAATTGATTCTTTCTTTCCTTTCCTCCCTTTTTGTTTTTGTACAGATCATCGTGGGAATATACAAGGAAATTTAATGTAATTGGCTATTTATATCGAATATCTTTTAATATATTATTTTTGTTTTCAGTAACATGAATGTGTCATGGCAGAATATAAGGTCATTCTTTATGAACTTATAATGTTTATCCGCTTCGAAGCTTAAACAGTGCTAACTGCAGACTTGTTTGATTATAGGGCTGCAGTTCTTCAGTGCGGCAACAGCCTGGTACTGCAAACTTTGTGATTCCTGGATAGGCGATCTTCATTGTGCTAGTCTACATCTGAAGTCTAAACGTCATTCTGAAAACTTCTCTGTAAGTGATTTTTTTCATAGATTATTTTTAATAATAATTGGATTAGAGCAAAAGATTTATCTTATGAGATTGAAAACGTAATTATACTTATAAATTATTTTAAATAATTGTTATTAATCAAAATAGTTATTAAACAAAATTTTTTAATGAAATTTAGTAAAAAGATCATTTGCATAATCTCTTTTTTTTGCACCAATTCTATATGTCAGATACAAATAATTTAATTGAATAATATATTATTTAGCGCTTTGTAGAGCAAAATCCACATTGGGAAACCGACTGGATGGCCGATAGAGAAAAGGCGTTCTCTGAGGATAAACACAAACAAATACAGTTGGAATTGCAGAAACAGAAGGACGACGATCCTCCGACAAAATCGAAAAAATCGAAGAAGAATAAAAAAAAATCAAAGAAAGCCAAGAAACGCAGAAATAGAAGCAGCGCTAGTGATACATCAAGTGAGTCAGAGAATTCTGATACAGAATCTGATCAAGATACTACCAAAAGTATACGTGTAGCCATGCGGAACAAGATTAAAGCATCTACACAAGCGATTCTGAATGAGGAGATAGATTATCAACGTATAAAATTGAAAGGACATAACTGGTCGAAAGCACCACAAATGAATCAATCACCGCTACCTGAGCAACATCCGTCAGAGGCGGATGACAGACAACTCTTGAATTCAATCAGAGACAAATTGAAAGCCAAACAAGAGGAGGAGATGAAAAGTCGCAAGCATCACGATAAGATAGAAGAAGAGGACTTACAGCAAGACACTTATTCAAAGAAATCGGAAGATTTGGAGGCTTGGGGTCCAAAGGAACCACCTAAACCTTTCTGGATAAAGAAAGAAGAAGAGAAGCAGTCACAGCCAATTGTGACAAATAAACCAATCGAATTACCGAAACCAGAAGAGATGCCGAAACCACACATGGGATTCTGGACTAAGCAACAAGTGAATATGACAGTAAAGCCGCCCGAAAATAAATCAATGGAGAAAGAAGACGAAAGAGACCGTGATAGGGATCGTTATAAAGATGATCGTGATCGCAAATACAGCAGATACGAGAGGAGAAGCCGGCGCGACAGAGATCGGGATAGGGATAGAGATAGGGATAGGGACCGTGATTATTATGACGATCGTCGAAAAAGGGATAGGGACAGAGACAGCAACGATTCTCCAAGACGTGATAGAAATTGGCGTGACAACAGTCCCAAGAGGAGCTACGACAAGTACAGTAAAGACAGACGGGGAGATAATGACAATTCATCGAATGATGAATCCAAATTTGACAAGAAATCAAGCGAGTCAAAGTTAAAGAAAGGTATCATCTCGAGCAAGAAATCTGCGCCACAAGTAGCAACTAAGGGCAAGTTACCGTTCATCGGAAGATTACCTCTATTTAAGAAAAAAGCCGAAGAACCAAAGTTACCAGAGAAAGATATTACTCCGCTGCCCTACCAACAAAGCAAATTTGAGGACACGCCGAAGGTACCTAATGAAATTATCAATCCACCTGGTGTTGTACACATCACTAAATTAGCTACCCCAGTAAATTTGAATAACAGCAGCGTTACAACTTCACTGGTAAGTAAAACTAACAATCAGCCTATGAAGATTTTGGTGGCACCTCCGCCTCCTGTGCTGAACGAGACCAAGCCGACCCAACAAGTAGTTGATATGGAAATAGATGATCAATCCGAGGAAACAGTTATAGAGGAGCAGCCGATAGTAGAGCCACAAAAACAGCAGCAGCAAACTTCGACCGTGTCGAAATTGCCGTTACCTTCGCATCCACCGCCACCACTGAATAGACCACCACCCAGCTTTACTCCGAGCCAACAACAACCAGCAGTGCAGAATAGACCGCCACCAGCGCAAAATACACTACCGACGCCGCATTTTACGCCAAATCGACCGCCTCCACCATTCATGTCAAATCCACCGCCTTTTGTTCAGGCACCACCAAGATTTCCACCTCGTCAAGCTGTTCCACCTGCTACTTTTATAACGCAGCCGCCACCGATACCAAATGCAAACTTCGTACAGAATCATCAAAATCCACCGCCGCCGCCGATGCCAACAGTAGTAGACTCGGGCGCTGTAGTGCCACCACATTCCGACGTGACTGATATACCAGAACCGTCGGAGAAACGTTCGACAGACCCGAGCATTCCATTGCCGGATGATCTACAAGAAGCTCTTAATATAATCTTTCCTAAGGAGGAGACAGCGGAAACTAAACAGCAACAACAGAGCCAACAAGAGTCTAACATCATGTACTCTTCAATGTACAGTATGTTGGGCTGCGTAGGATACGGCCCTGAATATATGGATCAACCACCACCTGAAATCATGCAAGAGGCAGAAGTGGATACACAACCCGGACCCGATGATCTTCGCATGCTGGGCATTGATGAGGGAGATACAATTTTGTAAATCACACTCGCGATCTATGAATTTATATCGATGTATTATGGCGCTCCTGATTCACATACAGGAAAAGGTTTTGTTCTGCAATAGAAAAGGTTGATCTATTGTTGATCCACTTATCATTCATTTCAATGTCTGATAGGTATTTTATCATTGACTATCTCTCATGTTTTGAAATCGAATGAGAAAAAAAGAAAAGTGACAAAAAAGAAAAGAAAAAAGAAGTAATTATGATAGATAATCTTGAAATATTGTGAATATAAAGCTAGCGCCATGAATTATGACTAAGTCTGGTACCAGCTTAAGCGGTCTGTAAAGATTACTTAACGATATACAGTAGAATTTACAAATTATCTGCTATATTATATTTGTTAACATCGTAACTGTCTTCGTTTTATAATATATTTTCATCAGTTTTGTTTTGGAATTTATGATAAACCATTGCACAATCGATATCATTTAACATCAGCGACAGCAACGATTGATATATAATAGTTTTAAACTTTGTCTATCTTAAGGTTCCTAACTAATTATTGTGACCACATTGGGTCATTATCGATATTATAATCTAGAAATGACAAGAAGTTTCTTGCATACCATTTGCAAATTAAGAGAATAAAACAAAATAATGAGATCTTTGAAACACTTATATACAAATGGACCAAAGCTTTCTTTCCTTTCTGACAATTTACATCAATAAATAGTCATATTAATAAGCATATTAAGTGAAAATAGGCGCCTATTTTTTTTATGACTATTAACTGTCAGAAGGGATAAAGATAGCTTCGGCCCATTTTTGCAAAAGTTTTAACGTGATTTCATTATGTTTCATTTTGTTTTATCCTCTTTATTTACAAATGGCATGCAAAAAATTTCAACGTGTCATTTTTCGCTCATGACATTACGATCCAATATGACTGCAGCGATTAATCAGGAGTCTGACAAAAGTTATAAGTATTTGTTGAAAACTGATAAATCTGAATAATTATGGAATGTTACCAATGAATAAGTCAAAAAATAAGACCAGATATGTGTGTAATATCAATAAAAACGCAATTCCACATCATGTATTAACATTGATATTGTATATCTTTGATGTTGCAAATCCGGAACTTCAGCTATATATGTACAATACACTTTCAAATGTAGAAGAAATATTTAAGTTGAGTATTTATAATATAAAGATAATAGATTTGGAATGTAAAATCGTAACATTACGAGACATTTACACTGCGACATTTTTCGATCGAGACTTTTAAATCTTTTTTTTTATTATATGTGTTAAAAACAATTCTTTTTAATCTTTCTGTTTTAAATTCAATCTTACGATCGATTCCTAAAGGTAATATCACATTGCTTCTACTTTGCAAAGTTAACACATCATAACTATGAAATACAATATATTGCGAAATCGTTGAAAGTTGAAACTATCGTCAAATATAGGTCACATGGCACTATTTCTTAAAATTCTTAAATATCCAGTTTTACTCAAGTTTTCAGTACTCAAGAAATCTCGATTTTAGATTTTTTTTTTTGTAAAAACGCTTAATCTACCACAGCATTGATTAGCTTAATATAATATCGGAATGAACTTTTTTCGATTAAAATTAGTTTACAAATGCGAGAAATGCATAACAATGCAATGTTCATAAACATTGACGTTAGTACCAAATTGCTATCGATAATTGTATTAGGCAGAGCGTCAATTCGATAAAACGCACTCGAGTGCATAAAAAAATTAAATCGTGCTTTATATAGTTCAGCGATGTGTAATTAGTCCTACGTGTTCAATCTATCTTTTTCGCAGTCAAATGGAATGTAAAAACCAATGTATAGAATCTTACGTGCTACGAACATTAGTAAAGATCTACTTTAGGATTTTTGTTCGTTATCTACGTAGACAATGGATGGGAAATATAATTCGTAATGCGAACACGGCGGTGTAGTATAACGATCCCGTCATTTCGATGAGTCCGTACTTTAGATCTGAAGTACTAGGCCTGCGCTGGAAATGTTATCTCCGCCACCTGCCGTCTGACTAGCTTGTGTGCAAACCAATACAGGAGCGACGCACACCTGAATAGAGATAGTCTCTTGCTCTACCTTTAATATCTCATCCCAACAAGATACTGGTTTATCGATGTTCAATGCTATTCGAGTACCGTCAACGATAGATGTCGAGAAACTATCATCCATGATCAGTGTCGCTTTGTTCACGTCAACCTACATTAGAAGAAATAATTTTAAAATCATTAAACGCGCGTAGGACAGCACATTATGTGTCTGACAGTTTCTAACATTTCATTCGAAAGAAAATTGTAAATTTTATAACTATTTGGACCTATCAATATTAGTAATGATACATTTATTAATTGTTCTTTATACATATTGTTATTGTAAAAGTTATTTATATGTAAATAATACTTACATTACTCGATGCACATACGTGTCTATGTGCAGTAAGTGATGCTTTGGCTGCAGCAGCCATGGTATTCTTCCAAATGGAATCCTTGACGGTAAATATGGCTTGATACGCTAGCGTGTGAACGTGAATTCTCGTAAGCTCTCTAGAATTTGTGATAGACTTGCCTCTCAGACGTATAAGTTTGAACAGTGTTCTCATTTGATCTAACACTGTTGCGACACGCGGAGTCGAATTGGCCACCAACGAGATGTTACCGTAATACATAGTATTGTACAAATTCGCTATTTCCTGTTCATTCATTCCCAAACTATCAGCGAAAGGAACTACCAGGTCACATAGTTCAAAGAGCAATTTATCCTCGGCAAATGAGGCCATCTCGAAGTGAATTCTGGTAGAGCTCGGACGATCTAACATCTGTCTCTTTACGTTCATTAACAGATTCTTGCGTTTGTCTGTAAAATTGCGTAAATGTAAAGAAATTATTTTATTTTATTTAATCATGAATATGTCGAAGAAAAATTACCTTCTCGAAATGGATAATTATCCATCATCTGGAGACCGCTGACTACCAACAAATCGGGATCATATGTTCCCAGAACTTTGTCGAAGGCATTAAATGAACTAATCATTGGATTATTCACGTCGTTATGAACAATGTATCTAGAAAAAGACAAAAGAATTCAATTCTCCATCAGTTGATTACGTATTTATCTTATTACTGTCATTTCATTATCAATTTATCAGTACCTGTTTGCTCTTGCGCTGGAATAAGGACCCCACACTTCACCATGCTTATATTCCATGATAAGATGAATATCGTCACGTTTCACTTCCCCACCTACTATATTTATCACCTGTGGAATCATCTGATGTAAGGATCTGGTCATTTTAGCTGCAAGAGTTACATCACATCCCTCTCGCGCGAATCGCATCGCCATAACTGCTGCATTTCCTCCAATTGTTGAGTAAGACGACGGAAAGGAGCGTGCTTTCGATACCAATTCATCGAATAAAGTTCTGTTTGCCATATAGCGTCTATGGAGAAAAATTTCATTCTATACAAGATAGTTGTAATGATTACATGATTATAATGTATGATACAGAATGATTTAAAAACAATGTAATAAATCTTGACAATCATTTGAGAACGTTTATAATTAAATGAAAAATCCATAATTGCTTAAAAAGTTAATTGTGATTTTAATATACATATTTATTCTATATTCTATGAGATGTTCAAATCTTAGCAGAATAATTTTGTGAATCAAATGGATTTCTAATATTATTAAATATTTTTTTATAACATAATTTATATTAAATGTAAAAGTTTCTGGTGAAAAAATTCATATCATCAAAAAATCATATTTTTAAGAATTTGTCATATCTAAAATTTATAAAAATTTCTGAAAAATAATTTTTTTTCAAATTTTATAAGTTTTCTCCAGAAATTAAAGAAAAATTTTAAGTGTTAGAATTCATAAATACGAAGAATTCAAAAGATATAGATTTCCTCAGCATTTTTAAAATGTTGCAATTCGTATAAAAAAATCTAAGAAATTTTCTAAAAAATTTATAAAATTATACAAAAATTTTGAAAAATTTTAAAATTTACACAAAAATTCTGAAAGATTATAGAAAGAACATTAAGAAAAATTTGTTCCATGATTTCATTAAATATAATTGATTTAAATAGATATAATTAATACTTAATATATTTTAATAATTATCATTAAGCAACGTACTTTCTGCTATGTATACTTCTGGGCTATCATATGTCAAAACAATGATAAAACTCAGATAAATCTTACTCGGCTGCAGCTCCATGACGAAAATAATAAGCGAAGCTCTTGAGTAGTTCAAGCTCAGTGTTGATCTCGTCAAAGTGTTCAGGTCGGCCGATCTCATCCGAATATCCTAGTAGATGTTTCGCGTCAATGAAGACATCGGTGCACACGCCATAACCTATAGCGACTTTTGGTTTTCTGGTAATGATATACTTGTTTTCAAGTGTCTCGAGACCATGTAACAAGGTCAACAATCGTTTTTGCAGGATGTCATCGGTATTGCGATAATAGATCGCCGCCAGCACGATTAGCACGGTGAGGAACGTCCCAAATCCTAACCTTCTCTTATACCCCATTGCTATAATCAACGCGAAGAAATGTTTCTGAATCCTAACCTTTTGTCGTACTTTCGTTCCCCAACCTGTCCTAGCTTCCTCCCTCCCAGATAAAACGTTAAACGCGCAAATGCCACACAATTGACCGCGAAATATGCATACGTGTACAAAAAGCATTATTGATTGTCTCGCCATTTGTGCGCGTGATGTTTTTCTTCCGATAAGACATATCGCATCTAAATTAAATATTTGTATACCATAATTATTATCAATAAGATTCACCAAATCGTTGCTTTCAAAGTTACATATATTTTTTTAATTAAAGGAAAGTTAAGACAAAATTTTTTTAAATTTTGACATTTTTAAGTCATTTATTGAGCAATAGTATTGATATAAATCTTATGTGATAATATATCAATTTAAAATATTTTCTTTACATAAAAATGTCTTTATTATAATAAAAAATCTTTAATATAATGAGAAATGTCTTTATTATAATGATAATACAAAAGTTTTATGACTTATTTAGAAAAAGATGATTTATAAATATTTTTATTATCTATATAAGTACATGCAATATGTAAAAAATAGTTTACGTCATAAAAATTTATTTACAATAAGTATAAAATTTAAAAACTTATTGCTAGGAATCAAACAGTCAGCATTCTATAATCTGCACAGAAAAAAATTTATATTTATATATTGCGCGATATATTACACATAAAAAAATTTTTTAAATATTAAAATTTAAAAATTTTTTAAATTTTAAAATACTTATACAGAAATACTTATACTACACATAGAAAATTGCAATAATTACATATAAATATAATTAAAATAAAACGATATTCAAATATAAATTATGATATAAATATCTCTTGTGATATTTGGATCAGATTGGAAGAGCAACAAATATGTAAAAGAAAAAATATTATGTACAATATTCTATGATTTATATCCATAATTAATGCAATTGTTCAATTATCTCTGAAATCTTACAAAAGGTATATTAGGTCATTCGTACTATATTTTTTTTTTCGGAAATAGATAGTAATCAAAAGTTAACGAAAAAATTTTCATTACCAAATTAAGCCTCTCTTTTAGACAAGAATTTATAAGAAATGATATATTTTTTATGTTAACAATAAAAGATTTTAAAAACTTTTTTATTTAAAGATGTTTCATTTCATCAGACATATTTAATATCTTATTCATCTGGGTTTAAATAAAAAATTTAAAGTAAATTAAATGTATATAGTTTTCCTAATTTCTAACTTCATTTCTAAAAACTTAAATACCACTATCTAGTTCATAGTGTAGGATTTGAGCTTAAAAATTTTAATTTAAATGATAAAACTTTTGATGTCTGGTGAATAAATGAGTGACTCGAAATCTATGACATTTCCTTCTTTTTCTCGTAAATTATATAAGTGATAAAAAAAAGTTAAAACAAATTATTTGTTTTTGGGAATACAGATGTCTACTCAATCTATGTCTCTATTAAAAATTTCATATTTGACTCAGGTTTACCTTACTTTCGATAGTTTCCAAAAAAACCAAAATGCCGCCATTAAGTAGTTTAGATAGATTGATAATAAAAAGGAGGATGTTGAAAGAAGCCGATTTTTGCTCATAAAGGTATAAGGAATAGTGATTTTGACTTCTTGAATACGATAACGTTAATAAAAAAATAATGATCAAAAATTGTGGAAAAAAGGAGGATATTAAAAAGAAGTTGATTTTTATCCATAAAGACGTAAGTAAAAGGAATAGTTTTCTATAGATTTTGACTTTCTGAATACGATAATGGTAATAAAAAGTTCGCAATAGGGAACATCTTGAAAATTGAGCATAAACATAAACAAAAAACACTATTTCTTTTACTTATATTCTTTTAGACAAAAATCGTATCTTTTTTATATCCTCCAAAAAAAGATAGATTTTTGCCTAAAAAGATATAAGTAAAAGAAATAGTATTTTTCGTAGATTTTTTTGATTTCCTGAATATGATAAAATTATTAAAAGTTCATGGCACTTGAGGAACATCTTGAAAAGTAAATAAGAATATTGAAATTTGTTCAAATATATCATATTTATGCTCAATTTTCAAGGTGTTCCTTATCGATTCTGAACTTTTTATTAATATTATCGTATTCAGGAAGTCAAAATCTATAAAAAACGCTATTCCTTTCACTTACACCTTTATGAAAAAAAAATCGACCTCTTTTTAACAACCTCCTTTTTCCGTATTTCCGATCACTATCCATTTTTAAGAAAAAAGGGTCGTACGGTGATCTAATATACCCTGTATATAACTTTATCTTGTGTTGGCAATATTTCTTGTTTTTCTGACTGATATCTCTCTTTCTTCATCAGCTTTATTTTTTCTATGTGATTACTTCATGCTTCTCAGAAAGCTAAATGTTTTATTCCACAGCTTGCAATGGAGAATCTGTTTCGCTTTATCAGGAACTTATATAGAATTAGTAATTTGGCAAAACAAAAATAATTATACTTGTATTGTTTCGTATTTAATATTAGTATTTAATATATCTATATATAGCATTCATCCAGAAGAAAGACAGATTGAATTATACATTAAAAGAATCTGACACAATAATATTCATCCATGCCGATTGCTGTAGTTAGTAATTTTTTGATTAGCTCTAATATTCAGATGTATTAATATCTTGTCTCAAAAAAACAAGATATTAATTCGCCAAGAGTCATATTTCTTTTATTCCTTATTTTTCGTATGAAGGCGCATATGTTTTTTTAAATTATCTAGTCGATTGCACCGGCGATCGCAGTAATCGCACTTGTAAGGCATCAAATTGCTATGCACTACCACGTGGCCATTTAGATGACTAATCTGCTTAAAGCGCTTGCCGCAGATGGTGCAGGTATACGGACGCTCGTTCATGTGCGCTGATGAGATGTGCGTCTGCAGATTCGTCTTCCTGACAAATGTCGCCTTGCATACGTCACACTCGAATGGCCGTACATTCGCGTGGATTGCCAGGTGTGACTTGAGTACATTCTTATGCTTGAAGTTCTTTTCGCATAAATGACACTGAAACGGTCGTTCGTCATTATGTACCTTTTTGTGCACTGACAGATGTGCCAATTGCTTGAACATCTTGGCACAAATCTCACACTGATATGTACGACCATCTTCATGCGCCGCACTGACATGACGGCGCAAAGTGTCCGCCAAAGTATACCGTTTACCGCAGATCTTGCAGCAGTACGGACGTTCGTTGGTATGCGTCAGCAAGTGGCCGTTAAGGTTGCGCTTCTCAAGGAAACGTGCACCGCAAACATCGCACTGATACGGCTTTTCACCATTGTGCACGTACATGTGCTTCTTCAACGAGTTTGACAGACTGAAACGTTTTGAACATATGGTGCACTGAAAACGACGCTCGCCAGTATGCACCAACATGTGTGACTTGACATGACCAGCTTGCTTGAATCGCTTGCCGCACACCTTACAGTCATAATGACGTTCCTGCGTGTGCGTGAATATATGTCGCTCTAGCACACTCTTCATTGTGAATACCTTTTTGCAGATATCACATTCAAACAGGCGATAAACATCGCGTACCTTTGATGTCGTTGTCGTGGCGTCGCCTTTATGCGAGGGTGTATGTTGCTTCAGCAAATCTAGCGAGTCGAACTTTATGCTGCATACTGTGCACTGGAATGAACGATAGTCATGATGGGTCAGTGAGTGTTGACTGAGATGACCCAGTTGTTTAAAACTCTTTTTACATACTTCACACTCATACGGTCGTTCATTTGTGTGCGATCGCATATGTCTTTCTAGCACGCTCGGAAAACTGAATTTCTGCTTACAAAACGTACACTTTAGAGGTTGTGTCTTTGATACACGATTCTCCGGCAGTTTTCGTCTCCCGATTTGGTTGGAACTCTTATTGTCTTTGCCAAAGGATTCTCTCGTATCAAGCGACAAATCACAATTTTCATTCATTTTGAGATCGGATGTTTCTTGTGTTAGTTGAATCATAGATCTTGTATTAGCAATGTTTCTTGTTTTTCTGATTGGTATCTCTCTTTCTTCAGTTTTATCTTTTCCATGTGATTGCTTCATATGTTTTTCGAACAATCTCAGAACGCTAAATGTTTTATTGCACAGCTTACAATGGAGAATCTGTTTCGCTTTGTGAATTCTTATGTGGTTTTTCAAATGCCCTATTTTCATATATTGCTTTTGACAATACTCGCATTTGAGGGATTGAGTATCTTCGTTGTCTTTTGATTCATTCTTTATGACTATTTTATCGATAGATGTTGAATCCATCATATGTACATTATTCAGATCATCATTCTTCACGACACAACTAAGAATATTTGCATTGTTGGTTTTTGAAAGTGTATTTTGATTCTGTGTATCTCGTATATTTTCGTTTTTTTCGCACTGCTGAAACATTCGAAATAGAACAATTTCAATCATTATGTAATGTTTATAATATTGAGATACAACATTATACATTATATTGCATTATTACATTGATATTATTTGATGTACTCTGTGTGTCTTCCATCATTGCAGCCTCACCTCCATCCATCTTATCCGACAAATGTTTAATCCATTCTTCTTCTGTTGTCAAATTTTCTGTATCTTTTCCTATACCTTGAAAATTCTTGCGTGCATTTTGTCTGAACAATACGTCATATGGAACTCTGCCATTCTGATAGCGATACGTAGTGTTATGAACAATCTGTATGAAGTTCAGTCCCTCGCACCAGGTTCTAGTTGGATTTTTTTTCATCCAAGATTCAAGTGAGCTCTTAAAATCCCTGTAGCTAACTTCGCACTTAGACTGCATGTCTCCATGCAGTATGAATAAATCATGCCACATCGAACGTAGTTCACATACAACTTGTTCAGCAAACATACGTCCATTGCCGCTCTGTAATACTTGTGGTGCTCCTATGATCCCCAATACATCTAACAGATTCGCTGCGACCTCTTTAGCTGTATTGCTACGGAGAGCCTTTAGTACAACAAATTTGGAAAATTGATCTTCATAAACAAAAAAATACTTATAATTCAATGTTGAATCAATTGTCATCTCTATTACGTCGATGCGACCTTTATTATACAATTTCTCTGAATCATCAGTCAATCTTTTGGATAGTTGATTTAAAGAATCTATTTGACAGGGCTGAAAACACTACAAAATACATAGAATAGTTTTAATTAGATTTTTAGTATATAAAATATTTTAAATTATAATATACCATATAAGATAACAATATCTATTCTTAAATTAAATGTCTAATCTCAGTATTATTGTAGTATTTAATAATAATAATAATAATAATTTTATTGCATGTACTTATAAATTAGATAAGTAATATAGAAAGATTTAAATGTTATAATTCATTTACTGGATAGAGTAAAATTAAAACTTACTGTTGGATCTAAATAACTGTTCTGTTGTTTGCTTTCCTTATTCTCTTTAGACAAAACTTGCAGATGCATGATTTTGTTTTGCGCAGATTGCTGTGAATTCAGAGTACTTTGAAAGAATTCTGCTTCTTGCTTTATGATTAAGAAATCTTGATTTTTATCTTCCGGTAGCAAGTGGTCGAAAGAATTGTGCATATATGTATTTTGTGATATCCATTCCACACTTAACGGCATTTCTTTGTTCATTATTTATCATATGTTGTACTTAATATTGTATAGAAATGAAAGAAATGTTCCTCTCCTTTCTGTACTATTTCCTGTAATTAATCAACAGTTTTATTATATAGCTATTACATGAAAAGGAAACGGTCTTTATGAACATTTTTTCATTACGAAAAATAAATAGACACTGATAAAATCAATATTAATTTACTTCATAATGGTTATTTTTATTATGGCTTAGGTCCAGTTTTTCATTTTCTGATAATTAATTTGTGGTTATTAATTTGTGGATAATTAATCTGATATTTTATCTAAGACTTTCTATTTGATGCAAATTGACACAAATCAACAAGTATCATCCTGTTTCTTTATTACTCTCTGAATGTCAAGAAAGATGTTTGTGTCAAATTTTGTCTAAATGGAAAGCAACCTATGAGTAAAGCCTATTGGGTGAAACATCAAACTAAGATATCCACAAGTTAACCAAATGAAAAATTGGGCCTTATAAAGATTAATTCAAAACTGTTACTCCTTTACGTATTATATAGTCTTACATGTCAAAAATCAAGCCGGTATAATGGAACATACAATCATTCTCAATCGAAAAATTAACCTATAACGTCACATAAATTTGACTTGTATCGATTCTCAGTTACTGTTTATTTGAAAAAATTACTTAATTGAGATTTATATATCACATTAAATTATCCGCATCCTCTCGTGTATCTTGCTTTGCTTTAATCGGAGAGAAACCTAAGAGCGGTCATCTCTGATCTCCCCGGTTTTTTTCATAACGCTTATATCAGTGCACCAATTCCAACGTCCATTTTTGCCTTTAGAAGTGCTTAGAAGTCGGTTAGTCAACCGATCGATGACTATCCTTTAAACTCGCTTCTTCACTGATTACAGACTACTGATACCGACTCATTGTAGAACTAGGATTAGAACTAATTCAGAATCACACAGTGGCTGTGACAGATTTCCTAACCTGAGTCTGGATTCTCGATAAATATCACATAATGCATACGAAATGTATGAAAAACTGTAGCATACGTATATATACATACATATAATATACATGTGTAGCAAACGAATCGATGAAGATTATAATTAGGTCTATTCGACTTGCTTACACTTTTTACACTCAGCATCTTCACTTTCTCTCTTTTTAGCGCTAAATATATATCTATCTCATTTTAAGTGTAAAAAGTGTAAAAAAGTGTAAACAAGTCGAACAAACCAATTCTTTGACATAACTCTTCCCTTGCATTCGTTTACACAGCAGTTAGCGCATAAGTATTACTTTATCCTTGTTGTTCACCGAGTGTTAAACGAAGAATGAAATGATACTCTCTGCGCTAACCGCTGCATAAACGAATATACCCTTCGCTTTCAGGGACTCCGCACAATAAAAGGAATAAGGAACAGAGAACACAGAATAAAGCTGGAAACACAATGAAAAGTACAGGCAATAGGAACAGGGAATAAAAAATTTCAATCTATCAGAAAGCGTCCATTCTATTATTCATGGTTTCTGATTGTTTCCAGCTTAAGGATCTCCACAATAAAAGGAAAGAGAGAATAGAGAATAAGAATTTCAACCTATCAGAAACTGTGTATTTCACACTACATGATTTCTGATAGGTTGAAATTCTCTAATCTCTGTTCTCTATTCTTTCTTTTATTGTGCAAAGGCCCCTTAGGCCGGAATCAGACTACGCATTGAAGAATGAGAATAAATATTAAAGATTAAAATTTTAGGACAAAGAAATTTTGGCTCTTTTTGTTCTGATTGATCAAATTTCAATCTTTCAATCTTCAATCTCATTCTTCAATGCATAGTCTAATTCCGGTCTTAGGGTGAAATCACACGGGAATCAACATGCGGGATAAAGGATGCGTGATTCGAACAACCAATCGTGAGAAATATATAGGATAGAAAAAATGCGGAGAGCGCTGATTGATTGCTCGAATCACGCATCCTCTGTCCTGCATGCTGATTCCCATACCGTGATTTCATCCTTAGATATATCGATGATCGAAAGAATCGAAAAATATGCAGAAGAAATCTCAGTCAGAAATGATAATGAAATCGACATCGAATCGATGTCAGTTCCATCATTTTTGACTGGGATGTGCGTGCTTTTCTGGCGAAGGATGTAGTATATGTTGCTTAGCACTGATGGCGCGAGAAATAAGAAATACTACCGAAAAAGTTCGAGAATGTTCTGGAATCAAAGATCAAAGAAAGTCAGAAATAACCTATCTATATCGACTTGATCGGACGTATTATTGTGTCATTATTTTTGAAAAGTGTAACCGGCTTCAAACGCGCAACTGAGTTTATCCTACTCTTTTAGACTTTCGTGTTCTGCATATTATTTTTTGTTACTCATCGTATATCGGCATTTTCGATTCTGACCGTATCGACACTCTGTGTTAGAGTCAGGGCCATTCTCACAAAAAAGAAGAAGGTCAGAAGCAGAAGAGAGAGAAAACACCTCCAACATTTCTTTAAACTTGTGATGATCGCTGTATTGTACAAACACGTTGTGTCTAATAGTATCAATTAGTAGAATTTGCAATTGAATTTGCCTACAAGTGTCTTGAAACGTTCCTTTAATTTGTATCACGTACACGCTAGTTTTATTATTATCAACTTGATCTCGAAATTATGATTTGTTCATCATCTACATACAAACTTTGCAGATCACATAGAGGTGCGATTACGTAGTGTTAGAAATAGCATTCAATAGAATGAAAATGGAAGAGGCAATTGGTATGGATTAACTAATAAGAACTTATTTTTAATCAATTAGGACCCCTATTCTTGAAAAGAAACATAATTTTGTTGATTTTGAAGTACGGAGAATAAACTGAATAATTATTTGAAAAACTATACATACTATAATCTGAGAGAAATCTGAGAGAGGAAAATGAGAGAGGCCCAAACTTATAGATAGTTGAAATCATTAAAATAATTAAAATCTATTAAATTAATAAAGATTTCAATGATTTCAGCGATTTATTTCCATTAGGACTGTAAAAAGGTGGATATTGTTAGGTTTATTTGTGTTACATGCTCCAACATGCTCCTGCCATAGTTCCTACTCACTCTAATGAGTGCATTGGAGTGAGTAGGAGCTACGATAGAGGAGCTGCGATGCAATCTGTTGTATAGTTAACATCCACTTCTTCAGAGGGCGATAGTGCGCAGCAGCATTTTGCGATTAGGTTCCGCACAATAAAAGGAACAGAGAACAGAGAATAATTTCAAGAGAGTGTATTTTACAATACATGATTTCTAATAGATTGAAATTCTTATTCTCTGTTCTTTGTTCCTTTTATTGTGCGGAGATCCTTATAAGGCTGTCATGTCCTCTCTCTCTCTCTCTCTCTCTCTCTCTCTCAGGTTTCTGCTTTAGTATACGTTACGTACCATAGTATGTCTCTAAGTCCATATTCATAAACGTTTACGATGTAGCATGCTAACGTACTATAATGGAGATTTTCCATTTGACATTCAGAGAGTGACAAAGATAGAACACTTGTGTCGACTTATGTCATCAAATGAAAAGCACTCAATTTACATCATGCATACTATAGAATTTTAGATAAAAATGCGTTCTGAATACAGGCCCTAGTTTTTTGTATACTTTTCAGGAATAGGATCCAGAATCTTTTCCATTTTTGTTTTTATTTCCTATTTCTCTATGATGTGACGTATTCTAATTCGATCTTGGGTATCATGATTTTGCAGATACTCATTTCATTAAATCATCATCGCCTACAGCTTCAGGAGTAAGATAGTGAACAAAAGAACAATCTTTTTCGCCTTATTAATAAGGCTGGAGTCTGAGAGCCTCATTGTTTCAGGTAGTAAACGAGAGACATCATATTGTTTACTCGAGCTTCGTTTTTTTCCGCGTCCTAACGGCTCGAGCCCGCCATTGGATTCACGCGGGAAATGTTGGCAATCTATACAGTGAGTGTAAAAAGAGTAGTGCCAACACATGTGCTGATTGGCTCCGCCATTTATAGATTAACAGTTAGAAGAAGACTACATTATTAAAAAAGAGGTTAGGACGAGAAATTGCGTCATAAATATGTACTGTTGATATGTACTTCCGGTTAATTGGCATGTACTGCTGATATGTACTTCCGGTTAATTGACATCACTCTATACTCACTCTAGTAATCCAATTAACGCTACATAATGTGATCATTTTTTCAAATTGAACAGTGCGATTCTTGCTTCGCGATAAGTGAATGCACGCTTTGAAACAGAATTCAAAATCGAAGTACAATATCATTTTTCTACATAAGACTCAATGTAGCTTTTTTCGGCTTAAAGTGTTCGTGTTTTTAGCGTCGTGATTTGTACTTTCCGACTTATGTTCGACTTGATCAGCCTTAGTTCTAGAATGTCTGTGATCAGACTTGTTAAACACGTCTTTTTATTAAACATAAATCGAAGCCATCTTGAAAATCTCAATTACGGATATAATAATGGAAGTCACCTTCTATTGATTGACAATGTTTTTTACAGTCCATGACACAGGCAATTAATTTGTTGATCTTGCAACTTCCACAATTGTATAGAGCTGAAGACGAAAATATCGACCTTTATAGTATTTGATGATCAATTAATAAAATTCTTTCGATTAGTCAAAAAAGCTTTGAAACATTTATAGCGCAAAGTCGGAAATTTTGAGTGGCTTTCATCGCGTGGTTTCATTTCTGTAGATGATTAAAGCGAACAACCTTCGTATTTTTTGCAAAATGGAAAAAAAACGAGTTTCATGCAGTGATCTATAGGGTCTTTCAATAGGGATGCTCGAAATTTGTTACACCATAGTAGCCATGTTGTTAAAGTGATATCTGTCAAATTTGTTGTAAATTGTTTAGTAGTGTATAGCAAATCACCATGGAAGGTCATAGTGTTGAGCAACGTATGCAAATTGTAAAATTTTATTATCAAAATCAGTGCTCCGTTCGAGAAACGTTACGTGATTTTTATCCTCGCCACAACCGTCCTGCCGAGTCAACTATTCGACATTTGGTGGCCAAATTCGAGTCAACCGGTTCGATAAATAATCAGCCAACACCAATACGTTGCCGAAACGCAAGGACTGCTGAAAACATCGCTGTTGTGCGTGAGAGTGTACGGGAAAAGGCGATCAATTTCTTGTCGTTCACAAGAACTTGGCGAATTTTGCGTCGGGACTTGGGTCTGCACCCCTATAAAATTCAATTCACTGATCCAGGAACTTAAGGTAAACGATCATAGACAACGCCGTGTTTGTTGATTGGGTTCTGGAGCAGTTGGAAGTTAACCCAAATTTCGCCAAACAAATCATCTTTAGCGATGAGGCCCATTTTTTGATAAATGGTTATGTGAACAAGCAAAATTGTCGAATTTGGGACGATACCAATCTACGCGAAATACATCAGTTCCAAAATGCATCCCGAGAAAATCACTGTTTGGTGCGAATTTTGGTCTGGCGGAATCATCGGTCCGTACTTCTTCCAAAACGAAGCGGGCGTTGCCATAACGGCGAGCGCTAGATCAATGATACTTATCTCGCGCGGCGGCGACGTGAACACCAAGATCGTGCGATTTAACGCCTTTAGACTTCTTCCTTTGGGGCTATCTTAAATCGCAGGTCTATACGAATAAACCGCAAACAATTGATGCTCTCAAAGTTAACATAACAAACGCCATCCAGCAAATTCAGCCAGATTTATGTGAGAAAGTCATCGAAAATTGGACTGCCCGAATATGTGTCACCAAGCGAAACCGCGGCGGACATTTGAGCAACGTTATATTCCATACTTAATGCCATAAAATATTCTTTCAAATAAAAAAAAATTGAGTGGACATCTCAATCTCACACACAACTTGTTTTATTTACATTTAAAAATCGAGCATCCTTATTGAAAGACCCTTTACATATGAAAGGTTTAACGCCGAAAAAAATCAAAACCGAGTTGGATAATGTTCGCAGCACATCTGCACCAGCATTTGCGACTGTATACAATTGGATGAATGAATTTAAACGTGGTCGTACATTTACATGTGATACACCTCGTTCGGGATGTCCAATTGAGGCTGCTACGCCAGAAATCATCGATAAAGTTCACGTATTGTTATTTTGATTGATCGACGGGAGAAAGTGCGCGAGCTTGTTGAGGCCACAGGCATATCACATAGCATAGTGATTTCAATTTTGCACGAACAATTGGGTATGAAAAAATTATCGACAAGATGGGTGCCGCGTTTGCTCACTGTGGATCATAAGCGCGATCGTGTGACAATTTCAAAACAATGTTTCAACGTAATCCAGATTTCTGCGTTGATTCATTACTGTGGACGAAACATGGATCCATTACTTCACACCCGAGATGAAGGAACAGTGTTCAAAACAATGGACTTCACTGGATGAACCAGCTCCGAAAACCGTAAAGTCGGCTGGAAAGGTGATGGCCACAAGTTTTTGGGATGCACGTAGTATAATTCATATCGATTACCTTCCGTCGAAGCAGACGATCAATGGTGATTATTACGCAGCTTTATTGGATCGTTTCAATATTTTGAAGAAAAAACATCCCCATTTAGCCAAAAAGAAAATACTCTTCCATCAAAACAATGCACGGGTTCACACGTACCCGGCACTGATGGCCAAATTCAATAAATTTCGCTACGAATGGCTTCCCTATCCAGCATATTCGCCAGATTTAGCCCCCTGCGACTATTTCCTGTTTCCACATCTGAAGAAATGATTCGGAGGAAAGAGATTCACCACCAGAGAGTAGCTCAGCGCCGAAACAGAGACTTATTTTGAAGAGTTGAACAAATCATATTATTCGGACAGCTTGAAAAAGTTGGAGAATCGTTGGATCAAGTGTATCGAGCTGAAAGGAGACTATGTTGAAAAATAAAAATGAATAAAAAAAAATGTATTTTACTATGTTTTTCTAAAAACTTATTGACTTGCCCTCGCATTATTCAAAAGATCGAAAATTGAAAATGGAATTTTATTTGTGAAACTTTTCAGGCAGTTGTACCATGCACAAACTAAAGTTCTTGCAGAATCTGTATTTGCTAAAGAAAGAACAAATTTCTTCATTAGTGACATTGGAAATACTTCTCTTAAGGGAATGGCTTTTATGATTCCAACAATCAATAAAATTTTTTTTGGAAGGAATACACAACTTTATTTTGGTTTATGGAGACTGACAGAAAGTCTCCGTTCTCTTCGAAGAAATTCAAAGATAAATCAAAAGCAGTCCACTTTTGATAAAAAAAATCAATAAGCTTGCAGATTCTATTGCCGAACAAAAGGACACCTTCAAACGGATTGTTACTGGTTAAAGAAAAAGAAGCAACTTAAGACACCGGTTTCTACCTCTTCAGTTATCCTGAACTGAAGAATCGTCAGTGCAACCAACTCTTCTGAATTTCATTGAAATGAATTTTGGTTCTACAAGGGATAAGAAGCTTATTTCCATAAAGTTTTCGAGGGATCGAAAACTTCGATGTTATTCCGGTTGAAGATGGGTAAGTAGTCAAAGAAAGAGTTCTGCATGACGCATCTTCCATGTTTTATTTCTTTCGCGCAAGCGAGCGCGTTAATAACTGCAAGAAAGATTGCTACATCCGAGATCATATGGCACAGAGCATCTGGGGGATTGCAGTTCTAGTAGCGCTGCGATGGTGAAAATTTTAAGACCATTGTATTGGGTTGTCCGGAAAATTCGTGCCGATGTTGAAGGAAAATTGAAACGTAGAAGATTTAAATTTTAATATACATTTATTAAATTAGATAGGTTAGTTATTAGATAGGTCGGCATGAACTTTTTGGACAACCCAATACATAAAAGTTTTAGTCGTAACCTAAGTCTCTAAAAAGTGATAAATTGATTGGCAATGAGACAAGCGCTAAATCAATGTGACTCTTTCCGTTGGTTCATAAGGATAAGGCGTTAATCGTAATCTTTTGACGGGACGAAAACTTGCGAAAACTATGGTCACGGCTTTGAGGTTACGACATGTCACTCGTGTTGCTTCTGCGCAGAAGACGCGGTAATAATTGGTTCCAACGCTGTAGTTCAATCAATGTATCCCTTTTTATGGTTTTACAATTTACGATTACGATTTTTACATGCAATGATCTTTACTATGGTTCTAATGTAGCTAGAATCTTATGATCTAATATCGATGAATTTGATGTCTTATTGTTAGTATAGAAAAAGATGTCATATCTTTGTTTTCTGTTCCTGCACTGGTTCAAAAAGTACATTAAAGCGATTTTTATTCTCAAAATGGCATCAACGACGCTGTTTTTATTTCAGTGCAACAGAATTCAGTACACTAGAGATGTATATTTGGCTCCGCTCAATTTAGAGAATCAACCCTTCCTTTGCTTCACTAATTGATATCGACTAGAGAGCGGTGTCAGTTGGTGAGACAAAAGTGGAGGGACTAATTCTCTAAAGCCCAGTTTCACAACTCACGGTTAACTCTTAACCGAGGCTCAAGTTATTCATTATTTCTTTTCAATTCTAGAATTGGAAAGAGAAACAAGTTAAACTTCGATTAAGACTTAAATATTATCTTAAGATAAGACTGACGTGTCCATCAGCCATTGGATTTTTGTAATATGACGCAAATGTAATTGGCTGTTAGCTCCCCACTATTTTTATTGACGAACAAATGTTGTTAATAAATATATAAGAAGCTGTTATAAATTTGCTCAGCAATTGTTTGAAGAAATATTGTTTTCATATGTACACTCAAGGACTTCGATTCCTTTCCTCGGAAGTTTTTACAAACTGAGAAATAATTACCTTTATCTATTAATGCTCATAGTCTGTATGCGATTAAATCTTACGTCTGCTTACAATTAATTTGACGTAAAGACAAAATAATTTGAATTTTTGGAAGTTTTAAAAAAGTAACCGAGGGAAAGAATCGAAGTTCTTGGGTGTACATTATGAAAATAGGTGGACATCTTTCTTCCAAAATATATGTTAATTTTTCTGCAAACTTTACTTTATGGTAGATATTCGTGAATATCTTCCAAAAATTTGGGGATAAATTTGTACAAATTTTAATTAAACAATATAATATAGGGCTAAGAACCAACTCAGAATAATATGTGAGTAACAATATTATGTAAGCAATATTATGTTGTAAGCAATCTAAAAACGTATAGATGTTTCGATTTTTATCAGGTCTTTCTCAAAAAATGTTAAAAAATGAATTTAAAATACGATATATATAGTATAAATTTACTCATTCCTTAAGTGACTTACGATTCTGTTTGAAGAAGATTATATTATTCAAAGACTTCATTAATTCAAAATATCAATAAGAACTTTTAAAAAAAATTTGATGATAATGCAGATCCACTAGGAACATATGTTTTCATCTTTTTTCTAGCTGTCACATAGCAGTTGCGATGATACTTTTTTTGCAGTTCTTCAATTGACATAATACCTGTAGAATAGGCACACAAAGTTTAATCTTATTACGAAGACATTCTTGTGAAATATGACTGGGAAAATTGTTACTAAGCCATAACTTCTACTGATAACAGTATTGGAAAATTTATTTAAAAGAATATGTGTTTATAATGTATCACCAATATTTCTAATTTCTTCCCATAATGCATTTTTTTTCAATTTTGATTATTCCCGCATCAATTCTATGATTAAATAATGATAGCCTTTCCATGATGGCCATTATTAGATGTTCATCAATGTCATTAGACTGAGCTGATGTATTAGAATGGGCTGATGATTGCGGTTGCTGTTATGAATGCTGCAAGTAGGTATACTAGGCGGGTTCTAATTCATGGGGCTAGAGGGGAGCGCGAGGCGCGGGGGATACTCATAGGCGCGGGGGGTACTCGTAGGCACCAGCACTGTCACTATTTATGTAAACATAGGATCGGGGACCCCGGTCGATAGATTACATAAACATGATGACATTATGCGTTCCGTATTTTTTTCGTTACTCGCTACTCCAAAATGTGTTTTTGGACCCCTGTCGCCGCCGCCGTCGCGATCGCCGTCGCTGCCTTCTGCAGATGAAAAGTAATATAAATATAAAAATAAATATAAGTATTCCTTTTTTTTTTAATTTTATTCATATTTTATACAAAAAATTTTATGAAATTTACAATTCTAATCTTCTGGCTCCGGATCGGGTTCGTACGGTCGGAGGCCGAAAAGTTCGACCAGGTACAAGTCTTCATCGAACCAGATATCAAGAATTTCACGTTCCTCTCGGTCCCATCACCTCTGCACGTATCATTTGGTTGTTATATATATTCATAATTATATATATTCTCTGATTCTGTTGCTACGATGTGTCTCCTGGAAAAAGTATAACAAAGTAAATTAAAAAAAAGATAATTAGAAAATATCGTATAATATATAATTTAAAATTTAAACAGAACTTACCAAAGGGATTACCAGGATCCCTACTTCATTCAGCAACTGTAGTCGCACAACTCTTTGGTTGTCAACCATAGTACTGGAAAAAGAAAAAATAAAAAAAAAGCGTTATAAGCATAAATCAGCTTAAAAAAAAAAGAAAAAAAAACAAATAGAAAGAAAAAAATTACCTACTCCTTCAACGGGATATTCGTATCTCCAGAATCTCTCTCAGGTTACTCATTATTGCGTGAGAGTGAAACTTTAAAAAAAAAACCACACTAATATGTATAACTATCACTGAGTTCCGTTGTCACCTCAGTCACTTAATATAATTTTAAGCGGCAAAACTTTTTGCACACTGACAAAAAATCACTCACGTCTCGCGCGCGGATAAAGCAGGATAAACTTCTTTGTGTGAATGGTCCTGATTCGAACACAGAGTCGATACGGTCAGAATCGAAAATATCGCTTAGTGCGATGAGTAACAAAAAACAATATGTAGAATTTGAAAAAAGAGTAACATAAACTCAATTGCGCGTTTGACACTAGTCATACTTTTCAAAAACTGATAATGTAACAACAGCCGATTGCGCGGATAAAGCAGGGCAAAGACTGACGCTGAGAATGAACCTTCGCCGCAGTGAAGAAGCTCTCTAGGATTTATCTTTAGGCGACAGTTGTATACAAAACAATTCAAATCATAAGTACCGTCACGAGAAAAGTATCGCTTATATCGTTGCAGCACTCTTTATAAGAATAGTTTAATATAGTAGCCGCGATTATTTGCGCCGTCGAATTGCTGAAAGTTCACGCTGCATTTTCACTTATAAATTAATAATAATTTTCCCTTTTTTTTTTCTTACGTGGAAAGATACATACGTTCATACATATGTACGCACTTACGCATGTATGTACGTATGTATATATATATATGTATGAATGTATTAGGTATGGGAAAAAGTTCGTGGCATTTTTTAATGCCATCTAATGGGAAAAACGCCACGAATTTTTTCCCATATCTAATACATTCATACATATATATATACACACGTACATATATGTGTAAGTGCGTACACACGTATATGATTCATGATATAACAAAAAAAACAAGCGTGACTGTTATTTATCTAAACGAAATACGATGTCGAGGTATAGGATGAATGAATGGGTGAATGGATGGGAAGTAAAGAAAGTATAGTACATATATAATAATGGGAACGAAACAATTTTTTATTCACATGTTATTACATCTTTTTTTTTGTATGTATTAAAAGCTAAAGCCAATAGTTCCCAATCGACAAGCTGATGTCCATTGAAAATGTCGCTATCACGTATAGCGTTCTCAGACGCGATGTTGGAGAATTGCGTATACTTAGCATCAACCATATCGACGGGTCGGACTAATCGCTCGAACGTTACGTCGATACATCAGTCAAACTCAAACATACGTCGTAGCGTCGTTTCCGTCATCGCAATGCGTATGGATGAAGAATCGAGACGTATGAGCGTAGCACCTTATTGGGGCCTTTTCGCTCCTATACATATCCTAAAACCTTACGCTCTAACAATGTCAAAAAAGCTACTCTCACTAATACATAAATTTCTAAAATAAATAATCTAATAAAATTTAGTAATATATAATTTATTAACCTTAAAATTATTACTTATATAACTATATTCATTTTTATATTTTATTAAATTTAATGCACTATTCTGCCAAAGTAATAACAAAAAAAAAACTATTATTTCTCCTCCTCTCCTATTTTATTATCAATCCCCCACATAAAATCATCATAAAAAAAATTTACTTACTTAATAAATTTAAAATTATCAATACCTAATTCTAATTAATAATAATAAAACATAAATAAATTTCTTTTAACAATTTATTATTATTTTTATAATTATATCTTTTATAACATATTATTTATTTTCCTTTATTAAATTTTTAAAATTAATACATTCTATAGCTAAAATAATACAATAAATTTTTAAATTTATTATTCCCATAAAAATAATCTTTATTTATTTTATAAAAATTATATTTATAAATACAGTCCTTTCGTACAAATATTTATTAAATTAATTATAGATAGAAACCAATCTAGCTCATGCCGATGTAAACTCAAATCATGTAAAATTCTAAAAGTCGAATAGACTCAAATATTAGACTTCTACATCTAATTTTTATCTTAATTCAACATCGAGGTCGCAATTATTTTTATCAATATGATCTTTCTAAAAATATTACGCTGTTATCCCTAAGGTATTATTTCTCTCTTAATTTTAAATAAATCCATCAAATTTTTTATTTATTACTCATTCGTATCTTATTTCAAATTAAAGTTCATTAAATTTAACAATCCTCTCAACTAAATATATAAACTTTATTTAATTTCTATAAATTTATAAAATATTAATAAACTTATATATAAAATTCTATAGGGTCTTCTCGTCCCATAATATCATCTAAAAATTTTTATTTAACTACTAAATTCAATTATTTAACTTAAGACAGTCTAAGT
>Ga0157363_1000585_pt1 | contig 28272 bp, 27 predicted proteins | sample AttsexASBM1_FD_111477 | JGI IMG/M metagenome (GOLD analysis project Ga0157363, IMG submission 111477) | Fungus gardens microbial communities from leaf cutter ant in Ribeirão Preto, State of São Paulo, Brazil - Atta sexdens ASBM1 | ecosystem: Host-associated > Fungi > Mycelium > Unclassified ... | reverse complement strand
TCTGCGCCATTAACGCATCGTTGCCTTTCTTCACGCCGAATGCCATTGGGGAAACATGCTCCGGTTTATAACCATCCACCACGTGCATGCCTTTTAGTCCACCGGCTTTTTCCTGCGCTTTTAGTATCGGATAGTCATTTAATCCGGCCGCCACGCGACCCAGTGACAAATCTCGCGTCATATCCGCAGGGCTGTCGTAGACCTTCACTTCTTTCGCAATACCGCTGGCCATCAGGCTTTGGGTATAATCGGTGCCGGCCATGGTGCCAACCACTTCACCCTTAAGATCCTGCCAGGAGTTATACGCTTTTTTATTGTCATCCCGCACGATCAATCCCGCGCCAAAAGCCGTCACCGGCTGAGAGAACGTAATACGTTTCGCGCGCTCTTCAGTCGGTGTCATTCCCGCCACTATCATGTCAATCTTTCCGGCAATAACAGATTGTATCAGCGTGGAAAAAGGGATTGCGCTGTATTGGATGTCCAAATGCTCACGTTTAGCCACTTCTGCGGCCACATCCGGCATAAAACCCTCAATCTTGCCCGTTTGGGTATTGAGAAAGGTAGTGGGTGCACTCGATGGCGGTGAACCCGCGGTTAACACCGCTGCACTGGCATTGAAACTCAACGCAGCCGTAAGGCCGAGGATCATCAACGGGGAACGAATGGCAGACATGGCTCACTCCTGGGTGCAATGAAAGGGATACTGCTCTTTTTCACTATAATGAAAATTGCACACCTGCTGTCAACGATTTATTTAATGAAAATGCGCCAACTCACAAATTAACAATAAAGCCTTTGATTTCACTAAATATCACACCTATAGCTTGTTCGTATGAGCGTAATAAGTAAATGCTATCTCTGCCATGAGAGTAAAGATTGACAGCGATTTGCTATCAACGATATTCATTATAATGAATTTATCGCCTGATTTTAGGGTGACACTACAAGCCAGGAGAACAAAATGGACTGGAGCAGCATCCACCAGTATCTGCCCTTTTTATTGAAAGGGGCTGAAATGACGATCTATATCACCCTTTTGTCTCTGATAATCAGTACGCCATTGGGGTTGATTTTTGCCGCAGCCAAAATGTGTCCGTGGAAAATCATTTCATGGCCGATCGCCACCATCATTAATATCACGCGTGGTCTGCCGATGATTGTGGTGCTGTTTTATATCTACTTTGTCTTCCCGGATATCGGCATCACCCTCACCTCATTTCAGGCCAGTGTCATTGGTATCGCCTTTTGCTTTTCCACTTACATCGCAGAAATATTTCGTTCCGGCATTGAATCGGTTGATCGCGGGCAGCTTGAAGCCGCGCGATCAATGGGCATGAGTTATGGCAAAGCCATGCGCCGCGTGGTGCTGCCTCAGGCTTTCCATGTTGCCTTACCCCCGTTCAGCAATACGCTCGTGATGATGCTCAAGGACTCTGCGCTTGCCTCGACCATTGCGGTGACGGAAATGACACGTCAGGGCCAGCTGATTGCTGCCTCAACCTTCGATAACACCACGGTGTACACGCTGGTGGCACTGCTGTATCTGGTGCTTTGCCTGCCGCTGCTGGCACTCACCAAGAAGCTGGAAAAACGTCAGATGAAAGGGGCTTGAGATGATTGAAATTCATGAGGTACACAAAAAATTCGGCCCCATTGAGGTGCTGAAAGGCGTGAGTTTCAAGGTCAGCGAAGGCGAAGTAGTTTGCCTGATTGGCCCTTCGGGTTCAGGTAAATCAACCATACTGCGCTGCATCAACGGCCTTGAAACCTATGAAGGCGGCGATATCACCGTACTGGGCCAGCGCGTCAACAACAAGCACAAGAGCATTAACGACCTGCGGCGTCAGATTGGCATGGTGTTTCAGCGTTTCAACCTTTTCCCGCATCGCAGCGTGCTGGAAAACGTGATGGAGGGTCCGATTCACGTCAATGGTGAATCTCGCAACGTGGCGGAAAAGCGCGCCAAAGACTTACTGGCAATGGTGGGTCTGGCTGAGAAAATCAACGCATGGCCAGCCCAGTTATCTGGCGGACAGCAACAGCGCGTGGCGATTGCCCGCACGCTGGCCCTTCAGCCCAAAGCGATCTTATTTGATGAGCCCACCTCTGCGCTTGATCCCGAATTAGTGGGTGAAGTGCTGCAGGTCATGCGCAATCTCGCCCGTGAAGGGATGACCATGATCGTGGTCACCCATGAGATGCAGTTCGCGCGTGAAGTGGCCGATCGCGTCTGCTTCCTGCACAGCGGACAGATTGTAGAACAAGGTCCCGCTGACAACCTGTTACTGCGGCCACAAGAAGCGCGCACGCAAGATTTCCTGCGCCGTGTACTGGGTAACACCGTTGCGCAGCCCTGCCCATGCTGCCAAACGCTGAGTTAGGCGGCGCTCTCACCCCCTTTCAAAGTGCAGGCAGGCGTCGCCTGGAACCGACTCAGATGACTGATCGGGGGTGAATGGACGCCGCCCCCCACTTGCAGCGTGAAGCATGGTGAAGAAACAAAAGTTTCTGCCAAAGCCGTGCGAATAATCATTCAAATATGTTATTCGCACGGCAATAAGTCCCCTCAGGTTTTACTGCAATCGCTTAATCTGAATTGAGTTTTTCCCCAATGCACTTTGCCATTGTGGTGAGTGCTATTTGTCACTGCTTACAGGAAAAAGAACTGATGAAAGTGCAAAAAATTGAACAACCGGCGTTAATTGAAACAATGGAACCCTGGGGCAGCGTGGAAGGCTTACCGGGCAGCGGCACTATTGCCCTTTCCGGTATCCAGAAAGTGATTCCCGGCAAAGAAGATATCGATACGGGCATATTTGAATGCGCAGCAGGTTCCTATCGTCGCTCAGTGAAACAGGCTGAAATTATGCATTTTCTTAACGGCACAGGTTCATTTACTCCTGATGGCGAAGCAACCTTAAATTTTAAACCGGGTGATTCCTTTTTCTTCGAAGCCAATACTGAAGGGACCTGGGTAATTGAAAACACGATGCGTAAACTGTATGTGATTTTTGATGCCAGCTAATTTATTTCCGCATTTATAAATGGCGCGTTAATTCGCGCCTTTTTTATATCCTCGCTGTGACATCCCGGTGCATATTTTTTCGCCTTGCACCAACAAAACTCAGATCTCCTGCTTATTACTGCCCAGAAACGTCAATTAAATCAGGCATAAAAATAATGGCACGCGCCTTGCTATGAAATTGGTAGAGATGTTGGACCAATTAAGGCAGCGCTATGCAATCTCCTTTTGAGCTTCAACCGATAACCACACCGCGCAGTGACACGTTGATTCTTGATGCACTCACGCGTTTTATGGCGCAATCCGGCGCGCAGCCGGGGAGTCGCTTACCGCCTGAACGCGAGCTGGCGGAAAAACTCGGGGTGAGCCGCAACACCGTGCGTGAGGCGTTAAAACGCTGGGAAGCACTGGGCATCATTCTGCGTAAGAAAGGCAGCGGCACGTTTTTGCAGGCAGATGTCGGCATCAACGACAGCTTTCTCTCGCTGCGATTCAAAAATGACTCCGCCAATATGCTGCACGCGCTGGAGGTCCGTCGCATTATCGAATCAGAATCCTGTGTGCTCGCTGCACAGCGTGCAAGCGCCGAAGACCTGCTGGAAATCGAACAGCGATTGATTGAAATGGAGCGCGTGCATCTGGCGGTCGGCTCAGCCGGTGCCGAAGACTGGGCGTTTCACACCAGCATTTATCGCGCTTCAGGCAACCCCCTTCTGCTGCAAATGCTCAACGGCATCTACGACAGCATGCACGCCTTTTTTGAATCGCCACCGGAGCAGGCACTGTTTGCCGACTCCTTCCCGTTACACCGCGATCTCTTCAATGCCATATGCCAGCGGGATGGTGAAGCCGCGCGCGCCATTTGCCATCAAATTCTCGATATCACTGAACGCGACATGAAGGATGTCATCAATGCCAAACGATAAACCGGTCTCGCAACAAACACTTTTGTCCCATGATTTACGCCATGAAAAAGGCGCTGTCACCCCGCCGATCTACCAATCGTCACTGTTCACCTTCAGCGATTACGACAGCATGATTGCCCGCTTCCGTGGCGAAAGCGATCAACCGCTCTATTCGCGCGTCGATAATCCCACGGTCCGAGCGCTGCAGGAGAAAGTTGCCGCACTGGAAGGGGGCGAGGCTTGCCTGGCGTTCGGCAGCGGCATGGCCGCCATCAGCAATGCCATTCTCAGCGTGCTGCAACCCGGCGCAAAAGTGGTGTGTGTTAATCACGTCTATCCCGATACGTATCGCTTCCTGCGTGGCTTCTGCCAGCGTTTTGGTATCACCACCGAGTTCGTCGATGGTGATGATGAAGAGGCAATTCGTGCCGCGCTGCCGAGTGCCAGCCTGCTCTACCTGGAAAGTCCGGTGAGTTGGGTGATGAGCGAGTTGGACCTGAATAAACTGGCCACGCTGGCGCGTGATGCTGGTGCGGTCACCATTATCGATAACAGCTGGGCGTCGCCGATTTTCCAGCAGCCGTTGCAGTGTGGGATCGACATCGTGGTGCACTCGGCATCGAAATACATCAGCGGGCACAGTGATGTGGTGGCCGGCCTGGTCATTGCCAGTCAACAGCACATCGGCAATATCGCACGCCACATCAGCCCGTTCCTCGGCGGCAAGCTATCGGCGCATGAAGCCTCATTGCTGATCCGTGGTCTGCGCACGCTCCCCCTGCGCATGAAGCAGCATCACCAAAGCGGCATGGAACTGGCACAAAAGCTGAGTGCCCATCCACAGATCACGGCGGTATGTCATCCCGGTTTGGCCCCTAAATCCTGGTCATCGCTGCGCGGCTACAGTGGCCTGTTTGCGTTTGAAGTGACCGAACAAATCGATATCCCCGCCTTCTGCAACGCCTTGCACTACTTCCATATGGGGGTGAGTTGGGGTGGATTCGAAAGTCTGGTGATGCCCGCCATCTCAGTCATCAATCAAGCCAGCGAATTTAACTCAGCCGTTGATTTCGGCGTCTCGCCACGTTTGATCCGCATCTCGATTGGTCTGGAAGAGACCGAAGACCTCTGGAACGACCTGCAACAGGCGCTGGCTACCGCAACCCGCGCATAATTACTCACTCCCAGGAGAAGCTGCAATGACGACTCGTTTTGCGATTAACGCACTGGTTTTAGCCATTGGATTGGGTTCAGCACTCAGCAGTATGGCGGCAAAATTAACCGTGGTGGAAGTGATTACCAGCCCGCCCCGCACTGAACTGCTGCAGAAGATGCTGACCGAATACAAAACCCAGCATCCCGGCACGGAAATTGAGCTGATCTCGCTGCCGTGGGGTCAGGCGTTTGAAAAATTAGGCACCATGTTGCAAAGCGGACAAGTGCCCGATGTGGTGGAAATGCCCGATACCTGGCAAGGGCTGTATGCCAGCAACAATATGCTGGAAGATTTAGAACCGCGCCTGAAAAGTTGGGATGGCACCGCCCAATTAACGGATAAAACGCTGGCGATGGCGCGTGCCGCCAATGGCAAAGCCACCATGATCCCTTACGGCTTCTACCTGCGCGCCTTGTTCTGGAATAAGAAACTGTTCCAGCAGGCCGGATTGAGCGAGCCGCCAAAAACCATGGATGAGTTTGCCAGCGATGCTAAACGCATCAGCCAGTTGGGTAACGGCATCAGCGGCTATTGTATGCGCGGCGGAGTCGGCGGCACCAACGCCTGGATGATGTTTATGGCGGCAATGAACGGCTCACCGGATTTCTTCGATAAATCCGGCAACAGTACTCTGACTCAGCCAGGGGCGATCAAAGGGGCGCAGTTGCTGGTCGACATGTACAAACAAGGCGGCGCGCCAAAAGACAGTGTGAACTGGGGCTTTAACGAAATCGTCTCCGGTTTCTATTCCGGCAAGTGCGCCATGCTCGATCAGGACCCCGATGCGCTGATTGCGATTAAAAACAGCATGGCCGCCGATGATTTTGCCGTTGCACCGATGCCTGTCGGACCGTCGGGTAAAGCTTTCCCTACCATTGGTTATACCGGCTGGGCGATGTTTAAACAGGGCAAACAAAAAGATCTCGCCTGGCCACTCATCACCTTCCTGAGTAATAAGACCAACAACCTCGCATGGGCAAAATTTGTTGGCACCCTGCCGATTTATAAAGGTGCAGAGCAGGATCCTTTCTATCAAACACCGCAGTTTGCCGGTTGGTTTAAAGAGTTAAACGATCCGAACTATGTGCCCTTAACCATGCCGACACATCTGAAAGGCTGGGGTTACTTTAACTCGGTGATTGTGAAAGAGAGCAGCCAGGAAACCCTGCTGGGTGAAAACGACACCGAAGACATGGTGAAAGACTGGGCTAAATATTTGACCAAAGAGCAGAAAAGCTGGCTCGCCACGCAGTAATCACCGATCGCGCGGAGAACAATGATGATGTTAGAAACCTCACTTGATGCCCGCTCGCCGCGCCTGCGCTACACGCGCTGGCTGCGGCTGGCTGAGCCGTGGTTTTATCTTTCGCCGGGACTGTTGCTGATCGCCTTGTTTATTTTTGTGCCGATGGCGATCGGCATTTCCTACGCGTTTCAGAGCATGAATCTGCTCAATCCGATGGATAGCGGGTGGGTGGGCTGGGATAACTTTGCCGAAATGTTTGACGATCGGCGCTTTTTTAAAGCACTCGGTCACACGCTGAACTGGACGCTCAGCTCACTGCTGTTGCAGTTTATCTTCGGTCTGGCGTTAGCGCTGTTGCTCAACCGCGAATTTCGTTTTCGTCGCTGGGTGCAGGCGCTGGTGTTTCTGCCCTGGGCGGTGCCCGCCTTTCTCTCCGGCCTGACCTGGTCCTGGCTGCTTAACCCGGTGGTCGGCCCGTTACCACAGTGGCTGAGCGATCTCGGGTTACTGAGCGAGCCATACAATATCTTGTCCGATCCTCAGTTGGCCATGTGGGGACCGATCATTGCTAACGTCTGGTTTGGTATTCCGTTTTTTGCCATTACCCTGCTGGCCGCTTTGCAATCCATCCCGAAAGATCTGTATGAAGCGGCTTCGATTGACGGTGCCAGCGGCTGGCAACAATTCTGTCGCGTCACGCTGCCCTTCCTGGCACCGATGATCGCCATCACCGTGATGCTACGTACCATCTGGATCGCCAACTTCGCCGATCTGATCGTGGTGATGACCGACGGTGGCCCCGCCGGATCCACCTCGATTCTGTCCAGCTACATCTTCACCACCGCCTATCGCAAACTCGATTTTGGCTATGCCTCGGCAATGGCGGTGTTTCTGTTACTGCTGATGACCTGCTACGCGCTGGTTCTGCTGCGCATTCGTCATCAACTGTTGAAATAAGGAGGCGAAATGAAACTGTTACCCATGATTGCCCATCGCCTGAGTATTGGCCTCTACCTGCTGTTTGCCCTGTTTCCGCTTTACTGGATCATTAAGATTTCAGTCACACCGGATCAGCTGCTGTTCAGCCAGGGCGTGACACTGTTGCCGGGCGGCTTCACTTTAGGCCACTTTCAAAAAGTGCTCACCGACAGTGATTTCCCCACCTTCTTCAGCAATAGTCTGATCGTCTCTTTCAGCACCGCTTTCCTAACCACGCTGATTGCTGCTGGTGCCGGCTATGCATTTTCGCGTTTTCACTTTCGCGGCAAGATGGTGATGGCGGCGCTGCTGTTGTTCACGCAGATGTTCCCGTTGGTGATGATCATCGCCCCGATTTATCGCGTGATGGCCCCGCTCGGCCTGACCAACAGTCTTCTGGGTCTGGTGCTGATTTACACCGCCTTTAACGTCCCGTTTGCCACCTTTTTGATGCAGTCATTCTTTGATGCCATTCCCAAAGATCTGGAAGAGTCTGCGATGCTGGAGGGCTGCACACGTTTTCAGGCGCTGTATCGGGTACTGGTTCCGCTGACGTTACCGGGAATGGCGGCAACGCTCGGCTTCGTGTTTACCGCGGCATGGAGCGAACTGCTGTTCTCGCTGATGCTGATCAACAAAAACGAAGTGATGACCTTCCCGGTGGGTTTACTCAGCTTCGTCTCCAAATTTGCCGTTTCATGGGGTGAAATGATGGCAGCCGCCGTAATGGCGCTGATTCCTGCCTGTCTGTTCTTTGCCTTTATTCAACGATATCTGGTTCAGGGTCTGACCGCTGGCGCGGTTAAGGGGTAAACATGGCAGAAATTACACTGGCTCAGATCGACAAACGCTACGGCAATGTTGAAGTCCTGCGCGATATCAACCTCACGATTAACGATGGTGAATTCGTGGTGTTGGTCGGGCCGTCCGGCTGTGGTAAATCCACCTTACTGCGCACCATTGCGGGTCTGGAACTGGCGAGCAGCGGCGATCTCCGCATCGGAAAACGACTGATGAATGATGTCGCCCCGAAAGATCGTGATATCTCAATGGTGTTTCAGAGTTATGCGCTCTACCCGCACCTGACGGTGGCACGCAACATGGGCTTTAGCCTCGAAATCCAGAAACGTCCGCGTGCGGAGATTGAGGAGAAAGTGAAGCGAGCGGCGGATATCCTTAATCTTTCACATCTTCTGGATCGTCGTCCCAAAGAACTGTCCGGCGGCCAGCGCCAGCGTGTGGCGATGGGACGCGCGATCGTGCGCCAGCCGCAGGTCTTTCTGTTTGATGAACCGCTCTCCAATCTGGATGCACAACTGCGCGGCAAGATGCGCGTCGAGATTAAACGCCTGCATCAGCAGATGAACAACACTATCGTGTATGTCACGCATGATCAGGTTGAGGCGATGACGCTGGCCGACCGGATTGTGGTGCTGAACCACGGAATTATCCAACAAGTCGGCACACCACTGGAACTGTATGACACGCCAGCCAACAAGTTTGTCGCCAGCTTTATCGGTTCACCGTCCATGAACTTTATCAATGGCGTCGTCACAACAAACGGCGTGCGTATCGGCGACAGCGCGCTGTTGCCCGCTAACCCGGCATGGGCCAATCAGCCTGAAGGTCGTGAAGTCATTTATGGCATCAGACCTGAAAACATCGCACTGGCTTCAGCAGGTTCTCCACACGCGCTGCCACTGGAGGTTTCTCTCGTCGAACCCACCGGTTTATCCGAGCTCATCCACGGCAACTTATTCGGGCATGAGGTGATGCTGTTTACCACCCAACGTTCCGGTGCCGCAGCAGGCGATATGATTGCCGTTGAAGTGGATTATGCGCGTGCGATGCTGTTCGATGCCGCGTCACAAAAGCGTTTGTAACCGCCGCCGTGTTGCTTTAGCGGCAATGCGGCGTTGCCAGGATACCTTTACCCGGCAACGCGCACGAGTGATAGCCTTGAAGCGAGAACATTCGCTAACGAAACAGGGTTAAGGAGCGTTATGAGCATTATCAATCCCGCCGGTTTGAAGGCGCGCAGCTATTACAATCACGTCAAAATTCGTCCCGGAACGCCGGTATTCCCGACCGGGCAAGTCGCGTGGGATGAAGAAGGAAACGTGGTCGGCATTGGAGATATGCAGCAGCAGGTCGAGCAAGTGTATGCCAATATCGATCGTTTGCTGGAGGGGCTGGGTGCACAGCGTGACTGGATTGTGCGCACCACCACTTATGTCACCGACCTGGCGCTGGTGCCGCATATTCATCCGGTGCGCCAGCGCTTCTTTGAAGGACTTGAGTTACCTGCCAGCACGCTGTTTCAGATCTCTGCGCACGCCGAACCGGAATTGCTGTTGGAAATTGATGTGGTAATTATGTTGCCCTGAACATAACGGGAGGCACTTGCCCTCCCGTTCTTTAAGTTACAGCGCTGAGAGTTGATGGAACCCCCGGTCGTGATACAACAGCGGTTGCCCATCGCTGTTGGGGTGCGCCACGTGGGTCACCTCGCCAAGAAATATCGCATGCGTATGCCAATCAACGGTATTAACTAATTTGCAGCTAAACGCCACAAGCGCATCCGCCGCCACTGGCGAACCTTCAGCATCCTGATGCCATTCATCGGTCGCAAACCGTTCAGCGCGGCGTGCTGCATTACTGAAAAAGTCTACCAATCCCAGCGCGTCAGCTGACAAAACATTGACGCAAAAATGGCCGCTACGCTGAATCAGTTCAAACATCGAAGCATTGCGATTGACACACACCAACAGCGTGGGGGGTTCAGCGCTGACCGACGTCACCGCCGTGGCGATCATCCCGCCCGGCTGTTGTTGATCAGCCCTGGTAATCAGGCAGACGCCCGCCGCCAGTTGGCGCATACCGCCGCGATAGGCTTCGGCGATGTCCGGCATCAGAAGTGAATCTGTCATTCTACACCTGCTGCAAATCGACCGACGATGCGGCCTTCAATCGGATGATGGGGATCGACCGGACCCAGGCTGGTGCCTTTACCCGGTGATACCAAACGGTCGCAGAACATCTCATCTTCTTCGGACCACGGACAATCCAGCGCGGCAATGCCCTCACGCCACTGTTCAAAAGTGCGCGGTCCCACCAGCGTGCTGGTCACCAACTGATTGCGCATTACCCACTGTTGCGCGAAGTGCGCGGGTTGGCGTCCGGTGCGTTCGGCATAAGTCGCTAACTCACTGGCCATCTGCAACGATTCCGGACGCCATTCGGCTTCCAGCATGCGCGTATCGGCGCGCCCGGCACGGCTGGTGCTGTCCGGCGCTTCACCAACGCGGTATTTGCCGGTGAGAATGCCGCGTGCCAGCGGGCTGTAACACACGGTTCCGACACCAAAATAGGCGGCTGAAGGCAGAATCTCCACTTCGGCTTCACGGTTGGCGAGGTTATACAGCGGCTGAGTGGCAACTGGCCCGGCAATCCCGGCTTCACGTGCCAGACGCACAGTTTCCGCCAGACGCCAGGCTTTGAAATTCGACACGGCAAAGTAGCCGATCTTCCCTTCACGGATCAGGTCGGCAAAGGCCAGTACCATCTCCTCCAGCGGCGCGGCGAAATCTGCTTTGTGCATGTAGAGCACATCAATGTAATCGGTGCCCAGACGCGTCAGAGAACCGTGCACCGCCTCACGAATCCATTTGCGTGACATACCGCGCTGATTCGGGCCATCCCCCATCGGGTTGCCCACTTTCGTCGCCAGCACCCAACGATGGCGATCGGCGGCGATGGCTCGTCCCACCACGCGTTCTGATTCGCCTTTGTTGTACATATCAGCGGTATCGATGAAGTTGACCCCGCTGGCGCTGGCATCGGCGATAATGCGCTGGGCAGTGGCTTCATCGGTGGCTCCACCAAACATCATGGAACCGAGGCAAATTTCGGACACTTTTAGCCCGCTGCGCCCGAGATAACGGTATTGCATGCAAACATCCTCAATAGTGAGTGGTGTTCAGTGAAGTGCGGCCCTGGAGCCGCCCATTTATGCGGGGATCACTGCCGTGGTGGCGATCTCAACCAGAAACTCCGGCCGCACCATCTCCAGCTTGACGCAGAACCGTGCGGGTAACATCGCCGGGAAATAGCTGACGTAGATCTCATTGAACTTGTGGTAATCCTCCAGATTGCGCAGGAAGATCTGGTTCATCACCACGTGATCCATACTGCTGCCTGCCGATTCCAGCACCACTTTGATACTGTCAAGCACACGGCGTGTTTGCACCTCAATATCGCCCACACCCACCAGGCCACCATCAATGGGGTCGGTGGACAACATGCCGGCCACATACACGTGATTGCCTGCTTTAATACCCCAGTTCAGGTGATTAAGACCCGTTGCGGTTTTGCCGATAATCCAGCCTTCTGGATTGATTGCCTGATTCATCTGTCACTCCTGTTAGTTGAAAATGCACTAGCGCCCGTTGCCGCGCAGGAACGGACGCCCTAAATCACCCGGTGCCGCACCTGCCTTGCCCATCATGATCCAGGCGATCAGTGCAACAGCAAAGGGCATCGCCATCAGTAGCGAGGGCGCAATGTTGACGCCCAAATATTGCCCCTGGAACTGCAGGGCTTCGAGCAGACCCAGCACCATCGCCACCAGCAGCACGCGCAGTGGCATCCAGCGCGCAAAGAGGGTAATGGCGATGGCCAGATAGCCGCGACCGGCGGTCATGTTGTCAACGAAGGTGCCACCGGACGCGACGATACACAGATACGCGCCGCCCAGCCCGGCCATCAGACCGGTAAACAGGGTGGCGCTAAAACGAATACGCAACACCGAGTGCCCGGCCGCATCGGCGGCCAACGCATTTTCCCCGACGGCACGCAGCAGCAAGCCAGCACGGCTGAAGCGCAACACGCCCCATAGCACCAGCGCCACCAGCACCGCCAGATAAAACACCGGGCTTTGGGAAAACAGCGCGCGTCCCACCACCGGAAGATCGGACAACCCCGGCAGTTTCAGCATGGATACCGCACGCATTGAACCTGCTGGCGGTGCACCGCTGAGCCACAGTTGACGCATCAGCGAAGTCGCCCCAATGGCAAACAGGTTAAAGCCAATACCCATCACGATTTGGTTAGCCCGCGCGATCACCGTGCCCAATGCCAGCAGCAGCGCCGCCACGCATCCGCCGAGCATGCCCACGCCTAGCGCAAGCACGGGCGAACCGCTCCACATCAGCCCTAGCGCGGAACTCGCCGCGCCAAACAGCATCAATCCTTCCAGCCCGATGGTGAACACACCGGCGCGCTCAGAGATCGTTTCCCCTAATGCCGCCAGCAGCACCGGGACACACAGTCGCAAGCCGCCAGCCAGAAACAGCGCCAGCGTTACAGTGTTGAATTCCATACCGGCCTCCCTTTCACTAACATCACGCCACTTAACACCGCCAGAATCAGAATCGGCATGCCGCCGAGCACATCCGCCAGCGCGGCCGGAATCGAGAAGGTGCTTTGCAGCGCCAGCGCCGCACTGTTGATCGCCCCGAAATAGAGGGAGACGATCACCGCCCCAATCGGCTGTAATCCGGCAAGAAATGACACCGCCAGTCCTTCGAAGCCCAGCCCGGAAGAGAAGCCATCAATCAGGCGATACTGCACGCCGAGGACTTCAAAAGTGCCCGCCAGCCCACTCACCGCACCCGAAATCGCCATGCTGGAGAGCACGGTTTTGGCGGCTGACTGCCCCTGCAATTTCACAAAGCGCGGGCTCTGTCCGCTGGCCCGCAGCTTGAGACCAAACGCGGTGTGATTGAGCATTACCCACACCGCCAGCGCGATCAGCAGTGCGAGGAAGACGCCGGCGTGCAATCGCGCCCCCTCAATCAGCGGCTGAAACACCCCATCGGCGGGAATTTGCGCGGACATATTGAAGTTGGAACCCAGCGGACGCATCGGCCCCTGCACCAGATATTTCAGCGTGTAGATGGCGATAAAATTCATCATCAGGGTGACGATAATTTCATCCACGCCGCGCCACACTTTCAGCAGTGCCGGAATTGCGCCCCAAAGGGCTCCACACAGTGCACCGCTCAGGATGGCGAAGGGAAGCAGCGCGGGCCCCAGGTCACCGAAGGCGAGGAATGGCAGCATGGCGCCAATCGCCCCCATCTGCAGTTGCCCTTCACCGCCGAGGTTGAACATGCCTCCCCGAATGGCGATTAACGCCCCCAGCGCCACCAGCAAGCGCGGCGTCATAAATACCAGCGTGTCGGAGAGCGCGCGTACTGAACCAAACGCGCCGTCAAAGGCGGTGTTCATCGCCTCTTGCATCGGCACGCCGAGTGCGGTGATGAGCGCCAGCCCGATAATCAGCGATCCGATAAAAGCACTCAACGTGACCCACAGCGAACGTGAAGCGCTCAGCTGCGCTAATGCCCGACGCAATCCGGCGCGGGTCTCGGTTAAGGCGCTTAATGATTCAGACATGGACTTCTCCTGCACCTTGTAAAGAGAGACTACGGCCCGATGTCATCAGCGTGCCGATGCGTTCAATATTCATCGCTTCGCCCGTGACTTCGCCTGTTATCCGCCCGCCATTCATCACCACAATGCGATCTGAAACGCGAATCAGTTCTTCGATGTTGGACGAGATAATCAGCACCGTGGTGCCCGCATCCGCAGCATCGGCCAGACGCATCAGCACCGCTTCAGCGGCGGCTAAATCCAGCCCGCGCGTCGGCTGATACACCACGATGATCGAGGCATCTTGTGCCATGGCACGCGCAACAACGATTTTTTGCTGGTTGCCGCCCGATAGCGAACGTGCCGGGCTGGCGTGTGAATGGGTACGGATATCGGATTGGTCGATCATTTCGCGGGCGCGCTGCGCAATCGCTGAGTGGTCGAGTAGCCCGAAGCGGCGGTAGTGTCCCTGCATAATGTCGGGATAGAGCAGATTGTGAGACACCGGCAGATCGAGGGATAACCCTTCGTGATGACGGTCTTGTGGCACCAGCGCCAGCGTTACCTGTGCATCACTGCGTTGAATTTCACCGCTGTCCGGAACAGACTCCCCGGCCAGTAGCGCAAACAGTTCGCTTTGACCATTACCTTCCACACCCGCTACGCCCACCACCTCGCGCGCCGCTAAGCTGAGGTTAATGTCATGCAAACCCGGCGAGCCGCTGCCCGGGCGTACATTCACCCCTTGAATCTTCAGCTGTTCTCCGCCCACAAGACGCTGCGCGCCCAACCGTGTGCCACTGCTGACAGTGCGGCCCACAATTTTTTCGACCAACTGTTCTGCGCTGCACGCCGCCGTCAGTCCGCTGCCGTTGGTTTTACCGCGACGCAACACCGTATAGCGATCGGCGTGCGCCAGCACTTCATCGACGTTATGCGTCACCACCGCCACCGCTGTGCCTCTATCACTGATGCGGCGCAACGTAGCGTAAAGTGCGCGGATTTCGACCGGCGTAAGAATGGTGGAGGGTTCATCCAGCAAGAGCACGCGCGTGTCATTCACCAGCGCCTTGAGGATTTCTACGCGCTGCTGTAATGCCAGCGGTAAATGCCCCACAATCGCGTTAGGGTCGAGATCCACGCCATAGCGTTGCATAAAGGCGCGAATCTCTGCGTGACGCCGTAACGTTTTTCGCTGCACGCCTCGCGCCACCAGCGCCAGATTCTCGGCCACGCTAAACGGTGCTACCAGCTTGAAGTGCTGATGCACCATACCAATACCATTAGCGATGGCATCTGCCGGTCGCCGATGAATCACCTGCAGTCCGCCCATCAATACCCCGCCAGCGCTGGGTTCGTGCACGCCGTACAGAATGTTCATCAGCGTGGATTTGCCCGCTCCGTTCTCCCCCAACAACGCATGAATCTCACCGGGAAACAGCGACAGTGACACGTTCTCCAGCGCCACGAAGCCATTGGGATAGCGCTTCGAAACATGATCGAGTTCGATTAGCGGGCTGCTCATGCACTACTCCTCAATCTTCACTTTACCGGACTTCAGGTCAGCGATAACCTGGAACACCTTGTCCTGTACTGATTTGTCGACGTGCGCAAACGGCGTCGAAAGCGTCCAGCCATTGGTGGAGAGGTTCTCGGTGATGATGCGGTTACCTAATTGGTGATCGGCATAGTGTTTGCCAATATCCGCATAGGATTTTTCAAAGTTCATCAACGTTGAGGTCATGATTGAGTTCGGGAAGGATTTGGATTGATCAGTGTAGGAACCGATGGTCAGCACGCCCTCTTCATCCGCCGCCTGCTGGATACCCGCGTCGGCGGTATCCGCAGAAGGAATCACAAAGTCTGCACCGCGTGCGATGGCGCCAGTGGCGATCTCTTTGGCGCGCGCGACATCGGTAAATGATCCGACATAGGCAGAATCCACCTGCACCTTCGGGTTCACGTAGGCAGCACCTTTCTTGATGAACTGCACGGTGCGTTCCGCAGACGGAATAGGTTCACCGCTGATCACCGCGATGTGCCCGTTTTTGCTGGCGCTGGCGGCTAATGCGCCGAGCACAAAGCCGTATTCATCCCAATCCACGGACCACGCCGAGTAGTTTGGCAAGTTGGCGGTAGACCCCTCGTAGGAATACAACACAAACTGGGTGTTCGGGAACGATGGCGCGACTTCTTTGATGGCCGCTGAATAGCCCGAAGAGTGCGCGATAATTAACTTCACGCCATCGGAAGCCAGTTGACGTAATACCGACGGTGCCGCTTCATAAGTGGTGTGCTCAAGATAGCTGGGCGCAAAGCCCTGTTGATCCGCCATGGATTTAAACGCGGCATAGCCCGCCATATCCCAGGAACCCTGTGTCACCGTTTGCGTGAACAGACCCGCCACGCGCGGTTTGCTCTCATCCGCCTGAATTGCACTGCTCGCCAATACCGCAGCCACAGCAACAGCCATCATCATCTTTATTCTCATCATTAGACTCCCGGTAAAGTGATTTATTTTTTGGCAGGGGAATTCCCCTACGAAGCGGTCATGGATTTTTGATAGGCGCGGGCATGCGTACTCACGCCGTGGTGCTCCAGCACTTCCAGCACGTCGGTACCGACAATGCGCAGGTCATCGATAAAGTCCGGCACGATCACCGTCACGCCATCCAGCTGTGCGCCCTTCACAATCGCTGCCAGCTTGTTGCCGATGGTTTCTGCTGACCCCACCAGCGCGGCACGCGTCATGGAGTTACGCTGTTCCCCCTGCGAAACAAAGCGCTGCGCCATGGTGTTCTGTTTAAAGCTCTTATCACCGGAGTACTCGCGCGTCTGGTTATCAAGCGCGATGGTGTCGACACCGGCGTCATACAGCGCCACACGTTCACGTGCTTCTGCATCGGTGGCGCCCGGTACGATGGTGAACAAGCCGTAGGTTTTGAAATCCGGCTTGCCCTGCTGCAATGCCAGCTCTTTGGCACGCAATCCGGTTTTGATGAAATCATCATGATCGGGACCCAGCATAAAACTGCCGGTGCAGTGCTCCATGGTGAACAGGAAACCGCGATCCGACGCGCCTGCGCAGATAATCGGCGGCGGCGAAACCGGTTTAGGATTCGACATGCAGTCGGTCAGTTGATAATGCTTGCCCTGATGATCAACACGATCCTCGGTCCACAAGCGCTTCAGCACCGTCAGCCACTCAGCCGCCAGTTCATAACGCTCGGCGTGGTCGAGATCCATCCATAAGCCCATCTGTCCCTGATCGGTTGGGTTCGAACCCGATACGATGTTGAGGCCAAAACGTCCTTTGGAGATTTGATCCAACACGGCGCTCATTTTGGCTACCACCGCAGGGTGAAACACCATGGTGTGCACGGTGCCCCAAACGCCAATCCGGCTGGTGGCTTCGGCCAGACCCGCCATGGTGGTTAAACTTTCCAGCGTGACATCCCAGTGTTGCGAAGGACCGCCGTAGCCGCGCCACTTCGCCATCGACAGGGCAAAATCAAACCCCAGTTGCTCCGCCAGAATCGTCACTTGTTTGTTGTAGTCGTAGGTGGCTGGCAGCTGCGGGCTGGTGGTTGAGGTGATCCAGCCGCCGTTGCCCACCGGCAGAAACACGCCGAATTCCACATTGCATTGATCAGATTGGCTCATGTGACACTCCTTCATTCATTACGCTGACGCGTGAATGCCCGCGAGAAACTCGAGCGTAATTTGGTTGAATAATGACGTTTCGCTTTCGGAGAAGCTGTGGCCACCCTGCGGCACAATTTTCAGTTCTGCGCCGGGGATGTGTTGCGCGAGAAAACGCGACTGATAGGGCGGCGTCAGGATGTCATCCTGTGCACACAACACCAGCGTTGGCGTTTGAATGGCTGCCAGTTGCGCGGTGGCATCATGCGCCATAATGGCGTCGATACGGCTGAGCACCACATCACGAGCGGGAAAGCGGGTTGCTGAGGCCAGCAGTCCCGACGACAGGGTCTCCGCATGGGTTTGAATATGCTCAGGCGGATACAGGAACAGCGCACTACCGTGCACATACTCTTCCATGGTGCTGCCGAGCAGCAACGCACGGCGCATACGGAAACACCAGTTAAAATGACTGTCCGATTTTGCCCAGCTGGCATATTGCACCATGCCGGAAAGCAACTCAGGATGGCGCGCGGCCAGCAGCTGACCAATCGCGCCACCGGTTGAATGACCAATCAACGTCGGTCGCTCCAGTTTCAGTACAGTAATCAGCGCCAGCAAATCCTCGACCAACGTGTCGATACTGTATGGCCCGGCTGGATGATCTGAGCTGCCTGCACCGCGTTGACCGTAAGTCACCACGGTGTAGTGCTGGGCAAAAGCCGCCAGTTGCGGCTGCCAGTACGCGGCCGTGCCGCCGAGTCCTGACACAAAAATAAGCGCCGGACCTGTTCCCTCGATGTCGTAATGCGTTCGAATTCCGTTAGTCATGATGTCCGGCATGTTTTTCCCCTGGTTGGCGACAAGCATTCACTTCTGGTGTGTAAACTCTGCGATTGAAAATAAATACCACGCAATTTCGGGCTATCCGTAATATCGAATGCAGCACGCTGTGTTGCCGCTTTTAGAACACCAAAAACCAACGCATTAACCCGGTCAATTTCCTCGATTTTTAATTTATGGATAAGGGAAAATTATGACGATAACGGATGAATTCATGTTTAAATGAATTCCCGGCACACATGTTTAAGGAATTGGTGAGCAGCAAAAGAGAGTGTACGGTCGCGATGGACACATATTTCAATGTTGGCGGATTCCATTGCTTCATTATCAATGGGGATTGCACGCAGCATATTTTGTTCGATTTCGCGGGCAGCAATCTGCTTCGGACCGATGGTCAGTGTACGCCCGGCGATCGCCATAGCTTTGGTGAGTTCCAGGTTGTTGGTATTCACGATCGAGTGCGGATGGAGATGCAGGCTGCGCGTGACTTTATCGAAGGTTTGTCGCATGCCAAAACTGGAAACCGGCAGCGCAATCGGATAAAAACAAATATCTTCCAGACTCAGGGATTGATGTTGTGCCAGGGGATGACCGGGTGAAACCAGGCACTGAATGGGTGCAGCGCAGCGTTTAATCACTTCTATTCCAGGGCGGTCACCCATGTTAAACACAATACCAATATCGATTTCATCGCGAATAATCGCTTCTATCGTGCGGTCGGACGATTCACTATTAATCGAAAACTGTATCGCCGGGTAATTTTCATTAAAGTCCGTCATGATGCGCGGTAAAATCGCCTGCACCACCGCTTCAATCACCCATATTTTGACTTCACCTTCGCGCAAGCCTTTTAAATTCTTTATCGACTCATGAATACGGTCGAGATCGCGACACATCTTACGCGTGAAACCTTCCAGCAGTGTCCCCGCCGGAGTTAATCGAATCCCTGTATTGGTGCGTTCCAGCAACATCACACCCAGTGTGTGCTCCAGTAGTGCAATCTGCCGACTAATAGCGGATGGCGCAACATGCAGGCGGTCTGCGGCACGGCGTATCGATCCCGTCGCAGCGACTTCATTGAAATACTTATAGGTATTGAGGTTCACAGCTTTCTCCAGCAAGTCACGGCATTGATCGCTGGTGATGATGCAAGAGTTATTCCAGGCACTGACCTGCCCACTCGCCATCGGCTTACACAAAACAGGGTTGACACGGATTTTACAAATCGAAATAATCTGAATACATCATGTATACATGAAATATACCTAGAAACATAAGTCACACATTTTTTAGCAATGCGTAACGTCGCTATCTGACCCGAATTCAGGCAGCGCAGGCAATTTTTAGAACAACTTATCTGCATCGAGGAGTCTTTTTTACATGGGTATTTCCAGAAGGAAATTGTTGGTGGGTACAGGAATCGGTGCCGGAGTCATTGCCGCGGGCGGTGGCGCAACGCTGTTGACAGACAATCTGCCAAACGATCCTGAATCGTTACTGCGCATTGATGCGCTGCCTTCCGATGACCCCACGCCAGGTTGGTTCCACACCAGCCAGAAGCGTATTCCTAAGCCCGCGCTGGTCGGTGATGCCAAAGCGCCATGGGTGGTGATCGGCGGTGGTTTTGCTGGCCTGGCAGCCGCGCGTCGTCTGGCGCTGAACTTCCCTAACGATCAGGTGATTCTGGTCGAAGCTCAGCAGGTTGGATTTGGTACCTCAGGCCGTAACGCGGGCTTCCTGATCGACGTGCCGCACGACATCAGCGCACCGGATTACATCGGCGATAAAACCGTTGCCCGCAATATCCTCAATCTGAACCAGACCGGACAGCGCATCCTGAAGGATCTGGTGGAAGAGCATAATATTACTGACGCGCATATGCGCCACTCTGGTAAATATCAGGCAGCCGTTGAAGACAGCGGCATGGCGGTGCTGGATGCCTATCGCGGTGGCCTTGAAGCTTTAGGTGAGAAGTGCAAGATCATCGAAGGCAGTGCGCTGAAAGATATTTTCGGCACCAGCTTCTATCGCAAAGCGCTCTATACGCCGGGTACCATTCTGGTTCAGCCTTCAGGACTGGTGAAAGGTCTGGCAGACAGTTTGCCAGAAAACGTTACGCTGTATGAAGATACCGCCATCACCGCGATTGAGTATGAACCGCAGATCGTGTTGCATCATGCGACCGGCCGCATCACTGCCGATAAGCTGATTCTGGGCAATAACGCCTTTGGTACCCACTTTGGCTTTGGCCCACGCACCATTTTCCCAATTTTCACCTACGGCAGCCTGACCCGCCCGCTGACCAAGTCCGAGCAGGACAGCATTGGCGGTGAGGATTTCTGGGGCATTATTCCAGCGGACCCGTTTGGCACCACTTCGCGACGTACCCATGACAATCGCATCCTGATTCGTAACAGCTTCAGCTTCAACGAAGATGGACGCCACAAGCCGGGCTACACCGAGAAGTATCGCCAAACCCATCGCCAGTCATTTGAACGTCGCTATCCAACGTTGAAAGATGTGCCTTTCGAACACACCTGGGGCGGTGGCCTGGGGATGACGCGCAACGGTTCCAGCCTGTTTGGCGAACTGCGCAAGAATGTATATGGCGCGCTGGGCTGCAATGGTCTCGGCACGGTACGCTGTACCGCCATGGGCACCATGCTGGCCGACTGGCTGGCAGGTAAACGCAACGATACCATTGATTACCTGCTGTCACTGCCGAAGCCAGAGTGGAATCCGCCAGATCCCCTCCTGACCATGGGCGTGAACTTCACGCTGCGCCGTGGGATGCATAATGCGGGGTTAGAGGCGTAATCATCCTCCGACATTAAAAAGGCGCACCCTTTTATGGTGCGCCCTTTAGTTATGGACATATTATTTGGATCTGCTATTCAAGAATTGAGATTCAGATAAACGTGGACTCAACTTTAAGTCGGGGATTTATGGCCAAAGATACTGATCACGTTATCTAAAGGTTGAACGCTGCTAAGGCTGTCGCTTTTCACTTTTAATTTAGGTGTTAGCTTCAATATGGCCGTGTCGGCCAATGCATTTCTTGGCAAAGATAACAGCTTCTCGATATCCCTATGAGCCATGTTCAGTGAAGCGACAAAACTCTGCTTAGTATAAATTCCCTCGTCCAGCAGCAGGTGTAAGCTGCGCGGCAGCAATCTCACCGATTCCGGTTCACGCTGATCGTCAAGAGGTTCCCCTTTTCGCCAACCACGTGCCGACACCTGCTTATAGAGTCGTTGGTACTCAACATCCGTAATCAATTGCAATTCTTTTGCACGAACCATCATTGCCTGGGCTGACATCCCCCATCGCTGCTTTAACGCGACAAAATTTTCTAAAGTAGGATTGGGTGGTAATTCAACGGCAAAGGCTTCTTCTGGCAGCATAAAGCTGGCTGCAAATTTATGTGCCTGGGCTTCAATTGGCTTGAAATTCACCGAATCCAAACGCCGAATGTAACGGTGCAATACAAGATGCCCAAGCTCATGGGCGGCATCGAAACGGCTGCGATAAAAATTATTCTTATCGGCTGCGAGGATAATATAAGGACGCTGTTCACACTCATTCCATTGTGAATAGCCATCCATGACAACGCTGCCTTGTTCAAAGCGCGAACAAATAATCCCGGCGTTCTCAATGACCAGCAGCAAATCGCTCAGAGGGGCTAAGCCTAACCCCCATAGTTTGCGGCATCGACTCGCCATAATTTCAATCATTTGATCGTCAATCTGGCGATGATCGGTGACCTCCAGGAAGGGAATATTCACCGAAGGAAAATCGAGATCGTGCTGCAAATGTAAGGTGATTTCCTGTAACCACTCCATGTAGCGGTCAGACGCGGCGCACAAATCTTTGGCTGTTGTTGCCAGCGTGCGGAAAAACACTGGATTGTTTTCGTGACGCGGCATCGGCTTGGTAAACCAAGTCATTGGGCATTCCAACACGTTTGAAAGCGCCAACAGGGCTTCTGCATCTGGCGAATGAAAGCCCTGCTCCCACTTAGTAATTGTCGAGGGGGATCGCTCAACCAAACGCCCAAGATTGATTTTTGACAAACCTCTCGCTTCACGCATCTGCGTCAACCGGTTTGGTTCAAAGCCCGCAACACCCACTCTCATTGGTTCACCACACTAATTTTTTCCTTTTGTTCGCAGCATAACTGGTATTATATACAGCATTATTTTTGGGAAGCTGATAAGCCTCTCAAACTGCGCTTTGATTAAACTAAAACGGCCCCCCACGTCGCTTTTTTTAGCCTGCGTTTAGCTCAATTGCAATGGATCTCCCTTGTGGTAAATTACCTAGTCATAAAGTGCCAAATCCTTTTGCAATGTTGCGGTGCCACCTAAACCGACATCCCACATTTTGCCAAATTTGCCGCATCAAAGGCCGGATGTTGTACGCATCAGATGAACCGATCTTAACTTTTGCCGTACCGCCCCACGCCTTTTAGCAGTTAACACGCAGTTAAGGCGTGTCCAAGTTTTGGCTAGCATCTTACCAGTTGAGGAAAAGCCGTACGCCGAGGCAACTAATAGTGTGGTTGTAATCAAAAAAAGATATGTTTGTAGAGTCGATGTCGATAAATCAATAAACTTTCACATACTAATCTTGATATTAAAGGTGCAATTACCAACCTATTTAACTCGCGTATAAATGTTCTATTCATCATTTACATCATAATAACCTAACACTACCGTATCGGGTCAGGAGATCGGCTAATTCAGTGGCATTTAAACCCTAATGTGCGGCGTAAGCATCTGCTACGTAACTAATAATATCAACATCATGGTTTTGCTACCCAATCCTCAGCCATTCCGCTCCAGTCAGATTATAATTAATAATATGAGTCACCGGTTATAAGTCGTCGAGCGTTATGCATCAACTCCGGCTATCCAAGGGTGAGTTGAGGTAATCCACTCATGGTTTGAGTACGACCGTTAAATAAACATTAGACGCCAAATTTATTAACATTGATTTCAAACTTAAATATTTTTACACTACTACCGCAACCAAGAATACAGAAAAAATTAAGCATGAACAGCCACAAGGCTTAGTAGCACCGAATTTAAAATGTACATAATACTTTCCTTAGCAGAGGAATTACAAGGATGCATACGAATGAAATTGCGCAGAGAGGTTAAACAATTGAATTGATTTATTGTAGACATTTAATGGCTGGCATCAAGTTAAATATTTACCCTTGCAGCACCAGTTGTACAACGCCTTGCTTTATAAATCCATGAGACACGTGAAATCGACACATTAATCAAAAGAATTAATTAAGAAAACATCAACCTTAAACTTATTTGATAAGACATCGAAACCAAATAAACTCACTTTATAAAATACAAGATTATTTTTTTCGGAACAACATAACCTCAGCGGCATCGTCTTTTACTTGATTTAAAATAAATGAATGCTTAAAATAGCTGAAAAACTCACCTATTCAAGTGAAAAAATGGAAAAGAGCATACTATTCAAGGAGTTCCTGGGTAGCACCAGAAAGCACAGGATTGAAAACTACTGGGATGTAACCTTCGATGATAGGATTGAGATCTCGCAATTTACTAATGGGGTTCTTACAGACTTCATCAATAAAACCAATGAGTCAGTTAAACATATATATAAAAACATCTCAATTTATAATGAAGACTTATTTTCAGACGCAACTGACATCGATAAATCTTTAAAATTAGTGAAAATAGAATTTTCGAGTTGTGATTTTTACGGAAATAATGGCGGGAGAAAATTAACCTTCAAAAATTGCAATTTTGATAAATGTTATTTTTCATTTAGTATATTTAATGATGTCAACTTTATAAACTGCAAATTTAACTCCTGCTCTTTTGCTCAGGCGAAATTCTATAGATGTATATTTGATTCGAATTGCTCTTTTTATGAGATGTCAATTTCTGGAGGAAAAACCAAGTTCATAAATAGTGAAATAAATCCTCTTGAGTTTTTTAGTAACATACACAAACCTTTTGAGAAAAAGATAGAAAAATACCAGCCTGAAAATATCCCAGAGGAAAACTATCGTCTATACAGAAGCATAGTAAAACTTTCCAGGAACATTTTAGAATCAAATAATTCATGTTCAAATGATGAGCTTTATTATTTCTCAGTCAAGAACCTTCTGCTAAAAAAAGTCGATGAAAGAAAGCTCTATACTAAAAAGAAAGTGCAAGACATTCGTGAAAACATTAACACCATTAAGCAAGATAATGCTGGGAAGAAGAATAAAGACCGATTTAACTTATTCTCACTAAAACTGAAAGAAATATGGCTTCACATTATAAACCCTATGTTTAGCATTGAAAAAACCGCAATATTATTATTTGGCTTCATGAATTCTTGGGGTGGTAGCTTGCAAAGAATATTTGTAAGTGGGGTTTTAATCCTACTATTATACTCTTGCCTTTATTGCTTAATTGGTGATGGTTCTGTAAACCGATTGAGCGCATCAGGACAATTAGAAAAAACACACGTCATTTATTCATACTACTTTTATTCAAATTTAATAAAAAGTTTTGACATTACATTTTTAGCTGGTTACACCAAACATATTACAAGCAATGATAGCCTGTTAAATCAAGCTGTTATCTTAAGCAATATGCTAATAGGCCTTTTTTGGTATGCTGTCGCTATACCTTCATTAATTAACAAATTAAGTATTGCAAGACTATGAATTATATTTCAGATAATAGTGGGATAAAATGCTTAGCTTTAGTGGGTTCACACGCTAGAGGCGATGACGACCGATATTCCGACGTCGACCTTTTAGGCATTTCCGAACTGAATGACCATTCAGTGTCCAATGCCAAAAAAATAAATCTTTCAATTTATTCAGAGAACTACATCAGGTCGATGATGCGTAAAGGTGATCTTTTTTCTCTGCATGTTATGAAAGAAGGAATCCCATTAGTAAATGGTGATTTATTTACTAGCATATGTAGTGAATTTCAATACAAAGAAAACTATCTTAGGGAAAAAAAGTTAGCATATCTGATGGGCTCAATGATTGAAAGTAATCAACATTCAATCCTTGACTGGAATGTGGCCAATAAGAGAATTGCATGGTGTTTGAGAACATTTATTTTATCAGATATGGCAGAACAAAGAGCACCTTTTTTTTCGAAGCAAAATATCGCATTACATGCAAGCATTCTTTACAATAGCATTAGTTTTGAGGAATATCTTTTCCTTATAAATGCAAAGCATAAATTCGATCATTCCCCTATGGTTATCAAAATTTTAGGTCGTTTTCTTGAGGAAGCTCTAAAATTCAAACCAAGTGAAGATGAGTCGAGTGATTTATTCAAAACAGAAAGTATTTTGGATAACACACAAAAACAAATGAAATTCGACCCTTATTGACTAAATTATCTAATAAGTAATTGGATTGGGGTTTTCAATCATACACATTGGCAGCCCCGCCATCCCTTTCACTTCCTTCAACACGAACATACTCTGCATCTCTTTAATACCCGGCAATCGCCGAATCACCGACATCGCAAAGTCCGCATAGGCATCCATATCTGCCGATACCACCTGCAATAGGAAGTCTGCATCGCCGCCAATACTGTAGCAGGAGACCACATTTTCCAGCGCGGTCACTTCCGCTTCAAATTTACGCGCTTCGGCTTCGCTATGGCTGTCGATGGTGACACGCACAAACACCATCACATTCAGGCCAATCTTTCTACGATTGAGCACGGCGCGATAGCCCTGAATCACCTCATCCTCTTCAAGTTTGCGCACCTTGCGCCATGTCGGTGATGCAGAGAGGCCGATGGCATCCGCGAGATCCTGATTCGTTACGCGCGCGTCCCGCTGCAAATATTCCAGTATTTGGATATCTTTCTTGCTCAAACTCATTTCAGGTTAATCCTTTCCATTGATAGCGTTAAACAGGAATATTCATCCTTAATGAATGCTTTTTTCAATGAACTCCGCAAGCACTTTTCTCACTGCCTGCCGCATAATTTTCACCTCAGCCACCATGGCGCTTTATCTCAGTTGCTTACGGAGTTACCCATGCAATTCGATCCTCACCAACATCGCTGCACACTCATCATCGACAACCAGTTACCCACCGGGCTGGCGCTGAATGCAGCCAGCGTCATCGGCATCAGCTTTGGCAAGCTGATTGATCATATCGTCGGCCCGGATTTGCAGAGTGAAGATGGGTTCAACTATCCCGGTGTGATTTATGCTCCCCTGCCTGTGCTGCTGGCGGAAGGTGGCTATCTGCGTGAACTGCAAAAGGCAAGCAACGCGGACCCAGAGATCTTCGCGATGCCGTTTAGTGCGCTGGCGCAGTCCTGCAAAACTTACGATGAGTACGGCGAGCGGATTGCCAGCGCCCACAGTGACCATATTGAGCTGGTTGCGATTGGTCTGATTGGCCCTAAAAAGAAAATTACTGGTTTGACGGGCAATCTTAAGCTGTTCCGCTAAATTTCCTGTTGAGCGGCAAACCATGCGGGCGGTTGCCCCACATAACGGGTGAAGGCCACACTAAACGCGCTGGCGGAACGATAGCCGACGCGTTCTGCGACATCCGCTACCGCCATATTTTTGCCACGCAGTAAATTTTTGGCCAAAGCCATGCGCCAGGTGAGCAGATAAACCATCGGCGCTACGCCCACTGCTGCGCGGAAACGCACAAAGAATGCCGAACGGGATAGCGCGGAAACTTTGGCTAATTGCGCCACAGTCCAGGGATGCGCCGGGTTGGCGTGCATGTCGCGGATGGCCGCCGCCAGACGTTCGTCGGCTAAACCACTCATCACGCCAGGGTAAGCATGACAGATTGGCATCGAACGCAGCGCCTCAATCAGCAGCAGTTCCAGCAGGCGTTCCAGTACCACATGGCGAGCAGGACGCTGCGCACGACACTCATCCATCACCAATTGTACCAGTGTGGTCAGCCGTGACTCCCCGCGAATATGAATAAATTGGGGTAACAGCGAGACGATCAATCCCGCGTCAGGCGCACCAAACTGGCAATAGCCAATCAGCGTTTGCACTTCAGCAGGCTGCTGCTGATCGCCAATCCAGAATTCACCGGGGCTAAGCATTTCGGGTAGTGTTTCAGGCGCATCGTCATCGGGTGGCTCGGCACTGCTCATGCAGAACTCCCACGCCGCTGGGATCAGGACAAAATCGCCCTGCTCAAGTGAGATGGGTTCATGCCCTTTCATCTTCAATTGACTGCGCCCAGCCAGTACCAGGCAGTAAAACGGCTGTCCGGTTTCACTGCGATTGACGCGCCAGCGACCATTGGCGCGTGCACGTTTGGAAAAGGCCGCCTGAGGTTGCAGCAGTGACACTATCTCAGCAAGGGGATCGATCATTATGGACTCCTGCAAATGAAATATGGACTTTGCATTGTAGTGAGTCCATCTCACTGACTCTATAGTGAGCATCTACCCAATGCAATGCAGGAGTGAAAGATGAAAACGATCCTTATCACCGGCTGTTCTTCTGGCTTCGGACACGCCACCGCGATCTATTTCCTGGAACGCGGCTGGAAGGTGATTGCCACTATGCGTCATCCTCGCCCCGAGCTATTCCCGACTTCGGAAAATTTACGTTTATTGCCGCTGGACGTCTCTAATGCAGAAAGCATCAAACGGGCAATCGCTGACGCAGGCGAAATCGACGTACTGGTGAACAACGCCGGGATTGGTGTGCTGACCTCACTGGAAGGCACGCCGATGTCCACGGTACGCGAAGTGTTTGAGACTAACACGCTGGGCACTATCGCCATGACGCAGGCGGTGCTGCCTCAGTTCCGCGCCAAACGCGGCGGTACGGTGATCAACGTGACGTCCACCGTGACGCTGAAATCCCTGCCGCTGCTGGCGGTGTATACCGGCAGCAAAGCCGCCGTCAATGCGTTCACTGAATCACTGGCGCTGGAGTTGCAGCCGTTTAATGTTAATGTGCGGCTGGT
>Ga0157363_1000584_pt1 | contig 28311 bp, 13 predicted proteins | sample AttsexASBM1_FD_111477 | JGI IMG/M metagenome (GOLD analysis project Ga0157363, IMG submission 111477) | Fungus gardens microbial communities from leaf cutter ant in Ribeirão Preto, State of São Paulo, Brazil - Atta sexdens ASBM1 | ecosystem: Host-associated > Fungi > Mycelium > Unclassified ... | reverse complement strand
TTTATATAAAATCATACAAAAAAAATATATTTTTTTTTTCTACACAACATATATATATATATATATATATATATATATATATATATATATATTTATGAACAATTTTTTTAAGCCGCGGATTAAATATAATACTTACTTCTCTTCTTCTTCTTCTATATCTGAATAGTCCAGATCCTGATGCAGTTTACTCCTTTTAGTAAACAAGCTTAACAAGCATAGAAATCAATAATCATAGAGACTGCAACACGTAAAAAGATTTAAGATTCAGGGAGAGTTAAGTCAGCGGTATACGATACTTGTTTTTCTGCTGGATTGCTAATTGAATTAGAATTTTGTCACCGGCTACAGTACTAGTACTACAGCATCGCAGTCAATTTTAGAATTTTACGATGGTAAAATTCTAATCCAGCAGAAAAACAAGCATCGTGTGCCGTTAGCTTTAGGGACTCTGCACAATAAAAGGAACATAGAACAGAGAACAGAGAATAAGAATTTCTACCTATTAAAAACTGTTTCACAATATATGATTTCTGATAGGTTGAAATTCTTATGTCCGTATTCATAGTTAGGCCTTATATTTAAGGCTTTCTTAAATTTCTCTTCAGATTCTATGAATTATTTCATTGACTATTGAGCATCTAAAGATAAATTTAAGGAAGGCCTTGTACAAAGTCTGACTATAAATACAAGTATTATTCTGTTTTCCGTTCTCTATTCCTTTTATTGTGCGGAGCCCTTTAAGAGTGAATACAAAGAGAGTCAGTGTGTGCATGTGCCTAAGGCTGCATTTGATACTGACTCTACACTCGATACTCGATTTGAGCGGTAAAACAGGTAATCAAAATTAACAAACACCAAGCATCAATTTTGATCACGTGACCTGTATTGACATTGAAAATGAGCGTTAGGGATTCTGCACAATAAAAGGAATAGGGAACAGAGAATAAGAATTTCAACCTATCAGAAATCATGTATTGTGGAATACATAATTTCTGGTTAAAATTCTTATTCTCTGTTTTCTGTTCCTTTTATTGTGCGGAGCCTCTCAAGCGTCAACATGAAACAGCAGCCTAAAGGTAAATTTTCGTGCACTTAGACTATCAAAACTTCCTCTCTGAAGAAAATTTTCGAATATAGTACACATAACGTACACTAACATATAGAATAAAATCTTCCTTGAAGAGGAATGTTTTGGAACAAGTAGGATATTAACTTGACGGGTATTAACTTTCTATTGAATAATCTTAATTTTAGCGATTCATGTGAACATATATACAATATGTGTATTTAATTAATTATTTTGATGCATATTGTACCAATTTAGTACATTCTTTGAATACATCGCTTAAAATAATTTAATAGAAATTAAGTTATTAATTAGTACGTGTTTTAAGTGCATATAAACAAGGCAAATAAGAGCTTAATTTTGCGTTGTCGCGTAAGAAAAAGTAGATGCTTTTATTGGATATCGCGTGCGATGAACATCGCTGATGTGCCAGAGGTATAAAGCATTGAAGTGCTTTAGCGAAGAGCGTTGAACGCTGGCTTGTTTACGGCAGAATGGTGAGTGTGGGGAGTCTTCAGGTGCATTCGCATGCATCAAGCATCAAGCAGCGGAAGCAGTACCAATCAGCCGATAAGAGCAGTGATATAAAAAAATATTTTTTACGCCACTGTAAAAGTTGCCTTGTTGATTGATTGCTGACGCTTGCATGTGAATGCACCTTTATGCCTAATTCACACTGGAGCAGTAATCAATCAATCAATAAGACGATATTTACATTGAGGTAAATATCGCCTTGATTGTTGCTTCGCTGCTTGATGCTTGCTGCGTCCATTAACCAGCGAAGCTTCGTGAAATTGTATATACCAGCAGATTTATTCTGTAACTCTTAACGCAAATTATCATTATAACGCCATTGCGCAGCTTTTTTATCATGATGAAAGAACTGCGCAATGGCATTATAAAGAGTTACAGAATAAGCCTGCTGGCTTATCTTAATATGTTCATTGGCTACATGGTTATTTGCTATTGCATTATATTTTGCCACGGCAAGCATTTCCTTGTCCAGAATGTGCAGAAGTCTTAAGTCATAAGAAATTAACCAATCATAGTCAATTATTTTTTTCATATTCAATTGTGATTGGCCAATTTCTTACGGCTTACGACTTTCGTCATAGAACTGAAGCGCTGAAAGCATCAAACTGAACGTTGAATCATTGTGATCAATAATGTATCTTAAAACATCTTGAAATAAGGTGAAAATTACAAAAGTGATCAAATTAGCTGTGTGTTAACTAATGAAATATTTTACGTGTATTTGTTCATTTTTCACCTTATTTCCAATCGATTCCCTAGTTGCGCAATGCACGGTGTACGACGCACAACGTATATATGCCATGGCATGCATATGTACATACGTATATACCTGCGTAATCGGCCCATCCGATGGATGATGCGGTAAATCATTGAATGAAGAACTTTGAGCGGAAAGCTTTATATAAGGAAATTGTATTCTCATAAGGAAATATTATCGAGGGTTCATTCGCGAGGAATGAGTTGACGACAGCGAGGGAGTGCAACGGGTAAGCTGCAATGCAACTGGACGGTTACGGCTATCACCGATCGACGATATCAAACGCAGGTCAAACAAAATGGCCGCTCGCTCGATAGCGTTTGGCGGTATTGTACCGTTGTTTACTAGCTAGGAAGACGATTGCTTCGAAGTACGCTTATCGATTTCTCGCTGCCGCTTTCGTTATTCGTTACTCGTTACTTACTTCGCGTCTCAGCAACATAAAGTGATACGATATTCGACTCGATCGTAATATTACTCAATCGCCAAATTTCCGCCTCATTTCCGCTTCGTTTTTATGTACAGAAGAACGGTATCGTTGCAGTGTTAGTCAGTACTGGTTTTCACTTTTTACGGCATGGACGCCGTGGACAGGTGAATTTTGATGCGGGAGCATAACGTATTTCCACCGATATGGCTGTGCAGTGCCCGAAAATGCATACAACATTGTAATGCTATTGATCAACAAGCTCAATTTCGTGAAACTTTTGGGGAACATTTGTACAATTACGCGTCCAGGTAATCGTAACCTTACATTCCCTAGGAAGAGAATTAGATTCCAAAAAGATTCATTTTTCGAGAAAAATTTTACTCATTGTAATATGCTATACGTATACTGTAGTATTAGTCTGGAGTAAAATTTTCTTCAGAAAGGATATTTTGAAATATAGCCCTATTGAATCATCTAAAACTGATATGCACTGCCAATATTGTAAATCTATAAAATGCAAAATACAAATTCTGAATACATATTAATATATTGGGTTGTCAGGAAAGTTTGTGCCAATTTTGAAGGAAAATTGAAACGCAGATTTAAATTTTAGTATACATTTATTAAATTTAAATCTTTTGTGGCACGAACTTTCCGGACAACGCAATACATTGGAATATATAACTTTATTGAGTACATGTTTAATAGTGAATCAAAATTAGTAAATTCTTTCCCTATCACTCAATGATTCAATGAATCGTGCTAGATTAATTAATTGTAACTTTGGTAAAACTTTTGAATGAATGGATGTATTCAGCAGATACGACAATGAGTAAATGATCTAATTTGTATCTTTAATTGAAGTAGGTCCATAATAAATCTGGAACATGTATTCGTTAAGTTGTTGTCAATTCATTGTAATACTGGAAGCATTTATTGCGTTACTAAAATCCTTTATGGAAAAGATGAAAGTATATATATATGTACAAAAAAATTTGTTTTTCAGACAAACAGAATGTCTAGTTCATATGTCATTGAACCCCAGGAAAACAATTCTGAGAAAAAGGATGATACATTAATCATTGTTGTCAATGATGATGGGATAATATCTGTTGATCAAGCAACTCTACAAAATTTGATAAGTAAGCAATTGCAAACAAGTTAGTAAAGTAAAACATATGATAATGTCTTATGAAGGATTGACGTAAATGAATAATATCGCATGACGTGCAATAATAATCGTCATTTCAGTGAATCAATCAAGTGCTAATGTTAGTGTGGTACGATTAGGACAAGCTGATACAGATACTGAAAATGGAGATATAACCTTAACAGTAGATCCACCGACTTTTGCTCATTCTACAGCAGGCTCGGTAAGCACAAATGTCAGTACTGATCCAGGTGGATTAGTAGATCCTTTTATGGAGATGGATCCAGAACAGTTGGAAAGATTAGAAACAGCTCTGCAAAGTGAAGAGGCAAAGCAGATACTTGGAGAAAATGTTACTGCGATGCTTGGTACTTTGTATATATATGTATTAATTTTTTTTTCGTTAAAGTTCTTTTTTATTTCAGTTTCTTATATTATAATTGCAATGGTGAAAAAGTTTTTATCTATATTATCAACTTTTGCAAATTTTATTATTAGTATCAATACAAAGCTTGAGATATTGCACAACTTATTTTTATTTCTGATTTTATATTATTTAATTTATGCAACTTCTGTATGTATTAATTCTTTTTAGATATGTTATCAATAGAAGAGATACAAAATACGATGCGATATAATATACAGCTGGACCATTGTTACACAAGCAGATTGTCACCCAACGATCCTGTGCCAAGGGATCCCTTACCAATTATTGATGATTTATCTGAATCCAATGATATACAATATATACATCAATCATCCTCTCCTCGAACTATTATTATGTCACCGCCCATTAATGACATGGACAATGTTGGGGTTAAGAATATAAATGTAATTATTACATATATTTATAATAAATAATATTGTTACTAATTATTTAATTCCTGCATTATAGATATCGTTGCAAAGCAAACAGATGAATAGATCAATACGTAAAACGATTGTATCTACACCGCCAAATACAACTGGACCTTCTAGAACCAATACAAGCATTATTGGAACTCCTAAATTGTCAGGGCATTCAGTGTCGAGAAGTATAACGAATGCTCATCAAGGAATAACTAAATGTATCATTTCAATAATTATTTTTTAACTATACCAACTATATTTCTTTATATTAATATAATAACGGCAAAATGTTACTATAATCATGTTTACAGTACAAACCAAAAGTAACAAAGAAGAAGAAGAAAATGATATCACAGAATCGTCTACAGAATCTTCGGAATCAGAGCCATCTGATAATGATAACGATTCAGATTTTGGCCTTCGTAAGAGAAGTAATGCTAGAGCTCGAGGAGGACGAAAAGGTCTTACTACAAGAGGTGGTAGCATGACAGCTGCTCGAAGGAGAGGTCAAAATAAGCAATTAGATATGGAACAAGTGCGGCGATTGGATATGGAGATGGCTGCTGCTGTTAATGCAATGAAAACGCCTGAAAAAGACGACAAATCGGGTGCGTAATTAGTTTATTGGAAAATATTTGATTTTCTAACCGAAGAAAATAATATTATTTTTCAATTATTAGAGAGATTTAGCCCTACTAAAAATAAGAGACAAATCAAGACACTCTGTGGAAAGAAAAAGGAAGAATTGCAACTTACAGAAGTGTCTTCATCTGTGCTTCAAGAATCGCCACCAGCATATGAGAAAATACTACAAACAACAAATCAAGTGAAAGCAAATTTAATTAATACCAATATGATTAAGGGTGATATGATATTGACCAAACCTGGTCAAGGAAGAAGCAATCAGAAAGTTACTTTTATTCAAAAACAAGTTCCGATGAAACCGAATGAATTAAAAAATGTCGGTCTTAAAAAGACCCTATTGATTTCTAAGGAAAAGTTTGTAAACTCAGCAGGTGCAAAATTTTTTACGACCAAAGATGGGAAATTGCTACAACTACCAATAGCGTCTAAAACGGTAAGTTCGAACGCGCAGGTTTCTCCAGTAAAGGCAGTATTGACGCAACAACTCGCGTCACAACAATCTATGACACAACAACAAAGTGCAAACCAAAGCTTGCCAATACAGCAACAATCGAAAACAATTTTTTCTATCGGCAACACGCCGATAAAAATCAAGCCTAATGATATAAAGAGGGAAAAGAGAAAGTCTGACACCAGTATAGAATCAATTTTGAAAGGGGAAGAAAATTCCGCAAAATCTGTAGAGATCAAGACATTAGATAGTTAGTATTTCTTTACTTCGTTACTTAAAAACAAATCAAAATGAGTTTTACACATTACATTATATTTCTAAAATATTTTTTACAGATGCGAAGAAGCTTAAAAGAGATAATCGAAAGGCTCCGGGCGATACTCTAGGTCCCGCACTTTTCTCAACACCAGATATAATTCGACGTGTGAGTTCAAATAATGACGGGAAAGTTGTAGATAATGCTGCAACAACTATGACTCTGCCTACGTCTTTTACAACAGCAATATCTACATCTGAATCGCCAACTGGTTATATTTCCACAGCCGTTTCATTAAATATTGGCATCTCTGCTGCTTCAAATGTTGTGCAGAATACTTCTAATCTTTCTAAGAAGACAATATTTAATACATCTGAACAGTCTATTCAGCCAGAATCACAATTGAATCTCGACGGAAGTAACAGTAGTATAATGCCAGGAAGTGAAAATGAACAAAAATCAGAAACTAAGACGCCTTCGACTGAAGAATTGCAACCATCGTTAGATACAGGTAAAATTAAGCCTTATATTAAATTGATTTTGTAATATCGTTTTCTCAATATCAATTTGTTTATATTATTTATTTTCAAATAATTTTTAAAAACTATTGTTTATTATTTCTGTTCATATTTTGGATATTTACAATGGAGAATTTCTTGTATATATTATTATTGTTCTATTTTCTCTTATTTTTATAAATACTAATGCTATTGTTAATAAGTGTATTGCATATTTTGTACTTTTATTCGTTCAATTCCTTAATTTGCTCATATATTGTTCATCATTATAATTTTATTAAAATTTTTGTTCTTTATGTTGTCAAATCATGTAATATACTCATATTATATTATTGATTATAATGTGTATGTAATATATGAATTTTATATTTTACATTGCTGTCTCTAGCATCATACTGTTTCATTAGAGAGTATTATTTAATTTATGATATTGCTCCTTTTATCCTTTCCTCTACTGATATATTTTAAATTATGTTGTCTAAAGTAATAAAAATAAAAATTTTATTTTCAAAATATCCTCTACTGATAAAAATATATGCGTGTATCTTTCTCTTTATAATGATAAATGTGTTCCCCCATCTATAATTTAAATTTATCTTACTTCAGGATTTTTTCATCTTGTATGAATCCATTTTCAAAACATTTCTTCTCCTCTACCTCTCTTTGTCTTTTTTTTCTTCTTTCCTCTCTAATCTCTTCTTTCCATTCCTTCCTTTTTTTCTGCTTCTCCTTCCTCTCTCTCTCTCTCTCTCTCTCTCTCTCTCTCGCTGTAGTAAATATGATAAAGAACGCAGGAAAGAATTGGTTTTATATTTTTTAATTTTTTATTTCATATAATTTTATAAATAGAATACGGAAAAAGTATCGGGATCTTGTCTCGAAAAATATATTTAATAGTTATAGGGTTATAGGATTTTAAGTAACGCCTTATATGGCAATGTGATCTTGAATAACGTTGTTAAGATCATGTAAAAATCACTTTGAAATATTGAAATGGAAGTTTTACTTCCGTACCTTACTTTTTATTGCACATTCATGTAACTGACTTTGAGTTTTTTAAGAAAATTATTTTTTATTAAGAAACTTTTGAAAGAATTAAGAAAATTTTGAACTTGAAAATTATCGATATTAACTCTTAATATGCACTTTTGGATCATTCGTGTCCTGCGTGTTTTTTTTTCTAAAAAACGTTTGGCATCTAGAAAACAAGTTTTGTGCGTTGTCGATCTCAATTTGTACGTATCTTTTAACTGGCATAACTCCGAAATTCATCTCTGGGTCACAAATGACCCAATGTGTGTACAGAATGTATTTTTTTTGTAATTAAAAAATTTGTTTTTTCTTTATTTTTAACTAATTCTCGATTGTATTGCGGGAATATTTCGCGAATTATTAAAAAAAGAATTTAACCTTAGAACATATTAGCTTAGTAAATACTATTTTTGAGACCCTCCTAAACATTGTCAGTAATATTATTACGTTGTCTGTAATATTATAAAGAACATTTTCTTAATAAATTATAAGTTTTTTTAACACAATAGCAATAATAAAATGCATTATTTAAAATGTAAATGCAATATATCTTCGATTTATAGCCATTCATGCATATTAAAAAAATATTTTCAGGTTACTTAATAACTAAATTTTTTGGATAGTCGACACTTAAACTATTTTTTTTTGTAGTTTGGGATATTAATTTTAAGATATTGAACTATATTTTTCTTGTAAATTTTTGTTTCAGAGTTTTACATTTTGAAACAGTGTATTTTTCTCATTTTGTTAACTATATTTATTAGTTAGTTATAATAAGTTAGTTATCTATTATTATTTGTTATGAATATATAACTGTACAGATACTTTCTAAAGATATCAAAATATATGTAAAAATGTTTAATAATTTACATATACTTGTAAAAGTGATGAAAATTAATCCACGACGCAAATGACCGAACGTATACAGTAAGGATTCCAAAAACTAAGATATGTACTAAGGATTAACATTATCCAAAATGTCTGACTAATGGCTAAAATCTTTGAATGTTGGTTAGAGTCACCTCGATGTAATCACCTTGATCTTGGGTGCATTTCAAGTTACGCTTGAAGCGCATACTGTATCTTTCTTTACTATTTGATAAACAATAATTTAACAAATTGACCAATTAAAAAAACGCTTCAAAATGTTTGCAACATCGCGTTGATCATACCCTAAGTCATCTTGAAAAATACTAATGTCGGTGGTATTGTAACTTTCAAGTTCCATAACTCGAAAAATTTTTAATGAAAACTAACTTTATTATAGTGTTTTGAAAAGCTTTTGAAGTCAGTTATAAAAATGTAATGAAAAATGGGAACTTCCACTTGAAAACTTTGAAGTGATTTTTATATAACTTGAACAATACTATTCATGGTCACATTCACATTGTAATGCGTTACTTAAAACACACAATTTTTAATTGAAATATTTTTTGTAAAATTTATTTTTCTCGAGATATTTCAGAGTCCTAATTTTTTCTGTACTCTATATAATGAGATATATGTAAAGAATGCGTTTATTTCTCACATCTATTAATAATAATTTTGTTATTGATACTGATGCATGTCATTTTCAGTTGTAAGAAGTTGTATTATAAACAATACAAAAAGATAAATATGCTAATGAGAAATCAGCAATGATAAACGACGCTATTATTTAGTGAATAATCAATAATCAGATATTAGATTGATGTCTTCTTTATTTTGTAAAATATTAAATATTAAATATAAATTTTTTAAAATAAAATTGCTGACTATCATTAGCCTACTATATTTATCTTTTTGTATTATTTAAAATTCGAGATTTTCTTAATATAATTATTATTATTGATATTATAGTTTTAATATTAGAATGATATTATAGAATAATATATGAGAATATTAAATTAGTTTTAATATCGAATTTTGATTTCTATCATTGTTGAAATTTAATTTTATGTACATATATGAACTTGTGAAAAAAAGAGTATGTAAATTTGTACAGTTACATGAAGTAACGAAAATTCACTGTAAATTGATCTTGTTCTTTTTTCTTCTCTCTCTCTCTCTCTCTCTCTCTCTCTCTCTCTTTCTATGCTTTAAAAATTATGTTAGAATAATAATTATTAAAAGCATTTTATATGTTATATTTGTTTAAGTTGGAATTGAAGGAGAAGAACATTTATTGGCTACTTTAGAAATGGAAGCTAGCAAACATGAAGAAGAATTACTTGCTGAAGCATTATTGTTACAAGAGGAACTTGGAGTCGATTTAGCTGAACATGTAAGTATATTTGTGTAACGTTATTTTAAAGGTGATTCTACACAATCAATAATACCGTCAATATTAACAAATACTGACAATATTATTGATTGTGTGGTTAATTATTGATGGATTGACTAGAATACTGATGATGATCTAGATTTTTCTCGAGCATCAATATCGCTTTATTAGGATCCATGTCACAATATAATGTCATAGTGCAATAGATATTGTACGTAAAATTAAAGTGAAATATATAACATATTGTCAAGAATATTGATCATGTAAGGTTGTAAAAATACTAAATTGATGCATACTGTTAGTATTACTGATTCAATATTACTAATCAGTATTATTGATCGTGTAGGGTTATCTTAAAATGTTTTTATATGAATGATACATATCATATAAAGTTTTAATCAGATTTAGAATTGTGAGAAAAATTAAATATACCACATTATTTTATATTTTAAAAAAATACTTAGTTTTGTATTTAAATAGTAGTTTATATATTAAATATTTTTTTATGTATTACATATGTACATATTGCAATGAGTTTCTTATACTATAAGTTTTGCGGGTTCAGAAAATGATAAATATAGTTTCGTGGAATTTTTATTTTCTATTAATCATTAATATATTTGCGTTGTTTGCACTCGATTTATTTTGAATTAAGGGGAGGTATTCTACTTTGAAAGTCGTAGACTTCATTTTTAAGATGATTTTTAAATTTGGGAATTAAATTTGTAAATATGGTTGAATCTATACAGCTAATGCTATGTATTTTACATTTATCTATATTTGAAATAATACCTCAAATTTTTACAAATTTTATTGTTAATTATAAAAGTTATAAATAAATGCACAGATCATGCTCGAAAAATTTGCTTTCATCGTGATTGCATGGTTGCAGCATGGTGATTGCTGCCGTCCTCGTCATCTGAAACAAACGAATTTTTCTTTGTTTTATTCTTCACAAATGTAGTTATCGTTCGGTCCTCTAATAAATAATTGGAGAAAAAAATTGACAAAATGGCGGCGCTTGAAAGAAAGTATTTCGATTTTTACTAAAAAATATTCATTTTCTCGCGATCCGAAAATATAGTAATTTTGAAGATATCAAAAAATTGGAGGGTCAAACATTAGGCTAATATGTACACTATATATATATATATATATATATATATATATATATATGTGTGTGTGTGTGTGTGTGTGTGTGCTAAAGCGCAAGTTGATCGATCCAGTTGTGAGAAAAATACACGCAAAGTCGTTTCGAGAAAAACTCATTTAAAATTTTTCATATTTCAATGCATTTACGAAGTGAATAATTTCAATAACTTATCTTTAGTCGGTTATACCAGTATCATATAAAATACCTTTCTCGAAGAGCGAGAACACACTAATCCCTGTAACGGAAATTTTGAACGAAATTTCACAGATTAGGATGCGTTCAGAAATATTACTCGAATGCTTCCGTGTACCGTTTTATTCTTATTCACTCAATGTTAAACAAGGATGATACACGAGAGCACGCATCCGAATGATGTTCCCGAACGCATCCTTACAAAGAATCATCCTGAGCTACATATGGCACCATCTGATTGCATAGAGTAATGGCAAACAAAAACTTAATACGTAAATAGTAAACAAATTGATCAATCATTGTAAAGTCTGTAAGACTTATAATAAGCAGTAGCCAATCCAATATGTTGATTTCCTTATGCCATGACTTTAATACTACTTAACACAAATGGTTCGTCTGCCGAACGTAATCTCGCGTCGTATGAACGCTATGCCTTCTAAATCTTTGATAGTTCGGTCAATTTGATGAATTTCGTCTCAACGTTTTAGGGACACATTTTTAAGATCCCAAATTACAAGAAAATGAAAAAAAAAATTTTTTTTTTGATCCGTCAAAGTAGAATATCCTCTTAAAAAATAGTCTAATCTTACCTGGAATTTTAAACAAAAATACCTAGAAAATTCGGGAATTCTCAGAGAATTTTTTTACAAGATTTCCATATTAATAATAATAAATTTCCCTGTTTTATTCACTCTTTAAGAAGAAAATAGGGAGAATTATTTAGTACGTTGATTGTTAGACTAGCTATTGCTAGAATAATTTTGGAGATGGTCTTGAGTGATAAGAAGTATAGAGAATCATTTATTACAACCTCCAGCATACGAAATTGCACAGTGAAATTAACAGATATTAACATAAGGATTAAGCAGTATTACATTTATCTTGATAGTCAAAATATTAGAAATAGTTCATAATAATAACAATGATAACGACAAGAATAATAACAAATCTATAGGGCAATTCTTTTCAATAATTTATGGCAATTAGATTGAATATTATGCCTCTTTATTTCTAACTAGATTAAGATGATAGGATTTTGCCAAAAGAAAAAATTTCTCAATCTATAGTCGCCTTGGTTGCCCGAGAAGGTTCCAAGAGAAAAAAGTTCGGCATCTTAATTTATCAAGTCTGTGCTAAATATCAGCTGAGGATGTGGAGATTAGTCTCGATACCTACAATTGAGTATATAAACTTGAGTATAGAAACTTGTGATAATTGATAGTGCTATGCCCCATTAACAATTGCACTACCAACCTGGTGTCACTTTTTTGTTAGCAATTTTATGCTATTAATTAAGTTCTCTACTAGGCGAATCTTCTAATAGAATCTTCTACACTTTATTTTTTCCCTTCAGAAATCAAGATACAGCTTTCTCGTAAGTAGTTCTTGATCTTTATCCTATCTAAACTGTAACACACTGAACGCCAACCTCGATTCGAATATTAGTTAATTTTTACTAACTGGTCAGCTATCTCAGTGTCTCTGATTTTTGAATGTCGAGGGACATCCCTTAAAACAACACAATTGTTTTATAAAATAATTAGGATTTTATTTCTAAATTTTTTATTGCTTACAGTCTACACTAAATGATCCCAAGCCACGAGTGATACCAGAGTCATTGGCATCGGATAGCATACTTATGCCTACATTAATATCACCCGAACAAGATTCTAAGTTACCAGAGACAACATTAATGGCACAAACAAATGTGTCGAAAGAAACAAGCAAAAAATCTTCAAAGGACGATAAAGAGACTATTCAAATCATTCGAGGTAATCGTGTGATTAAGTTACCACCTATCGAAGCACCTGCCACCAGAAGTAAACGGTTGCAAGAAAAAATCGAGATGCCGCAAACAAATCCTGAACCTATAAAGAAAATGCAGAAGCTTACGTAAGTATACTATATTATTATAAATTGAAGATTTGGATACAGTAACAAATAGTTTATGTAAATTTGTTACATATGAGCGTATATTCGATTATTCATATATTATTATCTTAAAATAAAAAAATTTTTATATGATAGATTATTAGATATAAATTTTTATTTAATATAAAATCTAATTAATATGAAATCTATATATATATGTATATATATATATATATATATATATAAAATAATGCAGTTTTTATCATCAAATATTGCTTTATTAACATAATAATAATAGTATGAGAATAAAGTATAAATATATAATATATTATAGGACCGTGATAACACAAACTATAGAAATGCCTTAAATAAATGCTTAAATAATTTTTTGTGAATTTATATACTACATAGTCCTTTGAAATGCGCGCCGAAATGATTTTTCGATCTTGAAACGCTAACTCTACTAAACTCTATCGCAGTAATATCACGAATTAAATTGACTAGCAATTTAACAATTTGTTTCCTTTCCGCATTTTCGAAGAACTACATACGTATATAAATTTACACAGAATTGTACAAGCATTTAAGATCCAGCTAGACCGTTTAAGGCATTGATTTCTATAATTAGTATAAATATATGGTTTTCAAATAATATAAGTAAATATTAAGGCAATACTACACAATCAATAATAATGCCAATATTAACAAATACTGACAATATTACTGATCTTGTGCAGTTAATATTGACAAATTGACGTAAAATACTAATGATGATCTGGATTTTGATTCTCAAGCATCAATATTGCTTTATTAGGATCCATGTCACAGTACAATAGTTAATGTATGTCAAACTAAAATAAAATATATCAATAATTGATATCGTCAATAATATTAATTGTGTGGTTGAAAAAATACTTAAAATATTGTTGCGCACGCATGCGCGCACACACACACGCACACACACACACACACACACACACACGCGCGCGCGCGCGCGCGCACACACACACACACACACACACACACACACACACACACACATTGTCAATAATACTAAAGCCCGATCTACATAAGACGCAAATGTAGATCATAAATGAAACGTATTTTAGATCGTAAACTACAATACATAGGACGCAGGACACGAAAGTGAAAGCTCACCCAACTTTCTGCATCTTGCGTCCTACAACCTATTATAATTACGTACAATATATTAAGTTAGTTTCTAGTTTTGCGACCCGTATTCTGCGTCTTAAGCGTCGTCTACAATGGGCAATAGCAGTAGTGGTAAGGCTGTAAGACGCATCGGAAGTAAGCTAATTTTCCAGTATAATAAGACGTAAAATAAATCCGCAAGTGAAATTCATTTCCTACGTTCTATTCTGTTGCTTACAGATTTATTATGTCCTATTATACCGGAAAATCAGCTTACTCCTGACGTGTCTTATAGTTATTACTACTGCTACTGCCCATTGTAGATGAACCTTTAAATATCGTTGCTACTTAGATATTTTTAATTAAAATTTAATAATTGTTTTAACATACAGTCAGATATCAGTTCAACAACAGTTACATAACAAGGATGAATTGAAAACGGAACAAGTAATAAATGAAGAAGAAGAAGATGATGAAGATGATGAGGAAGATAATTCAGATTCGGAAGATGATCCGGATCGATTATGGTGTATCTGCAAACGGCCACATAACAATCGATTTATGATATGCTGTGATATTTGTGAAGACTGGTTCCATGGAAAATGTGTACATGTTAGTAAAGCTATGGGTAAGTATATATGACGAGAGAAAATATTTATTTTAATTTATGTTATACGATATCTATTTTATACAAATGTATGATAGGTCAACAAATGGAGGAGAAAGGCATAGAGTGGGTTTGTCCGAATTGTTTAAAAAAGAAAGCCGAAGAAGAAAAGATAAAGTCAAATTTGCAATCACTACCCGGAAAACAAAAACCAAAAGTCGAATCAGTGGATGAAAATTCATTATCGCAAGATGTGTTACCGAAAGAAATATCTCCGCCGAGTTCTTCCATTGACCACAGTGTTGCTTCAACTTCTAGCACAATGCAATGTGTAGTTTGTAAGAAAGAAGCCAGAAATTCCAGCATTTATTGTTCAGATGCGTGTATTCTTGCACATGCTCAAGAAACTTTAACTAAGGACAAACCCGTGCCATCTGGATCAAATATAAAATCTGCAAAATTGCCTACGTCAGAAACTACGAAGGCAAAACATGAGACTAGAGTAGTAGTCTTTGATAAAAAAACTGGTAAAGTTCTTACTGGTAAGTTAATCATATATGATTCTCATTAAATATTAAAAATATTTAAATTCCTCTATATCAATTTTTTTTTAGAAATTTAATTTCTTATGTGTTGCTATTTTATTATTCATTTCTACAATCACGTGGAATCATAGCAAACGCTTTTGTTTTTTACTTGCTTTATTTCTATATTCTATAAATTGTTTGTAGATATATTTTATTTTGCATATTTATCATTAGATAATAGTAACAATTCAGAGGAAAATTGAGAATAAAAAGGGAGTTTATTCAGAATAGACGAATTTCATTACATATGCAGGCACATACGCATTCACATACATTTATAATTTTCTACTATCTCTCGAACTGTTTGTTATTTGAAAGCAAAATGTTTTAAGTAAAATCTAAAGCCATGGCACATAGAAAAACTTAACAATAAGAAAATATACATGTTGGATTTATTATTGCTTACTTATGAATTCATGAAGTTTGTTCGCGTCGCATGCTCCAGCTTGCTTCAATGTGCTCCTGCTATAGCTTCTACTCATTTCAACAAGCGCGTTAGAGTGAATAAATGCTATGGTAGGAGCATGTTAGAGCATGCAACGCGAAATTTATGGTCTCTATTATGATTGCCAATTCACTTACTGCTACGTTTCGCTTAAGTTTTTTTGTATGCCATAGTCCTTGCTCTATTTCGTGGGAGACATTTTATGGACACACATTTTTTTCCAGTAGAGAGTTGTCTCCGAGATTTCAAGGTGATGTTTACTTTTAAAATGAAACAGTATCTTTTTTTTTAGTTAATGCGTAAAGCCTATTTCGAGTTTATTAATCTATAGTATATTGATCTTCCAAAATAATTCAAAGCTATTTACGATCGTTCAAGCCTTTTATTTTCTTACCAGTGAACTTTAAAATCTCTTGGAAGATGTTCCACTCGTCATTAGAATATATACTGATGAATATATGGCAATTGCTCACGATCCAATTGCGCACAAGCCAATCACAGCGTTAAAAAAAAAAATAACCTTAAACTTCCTATGCAGAAGTCGCTGTGATTGGCAGTGGGCAATTGCTTTCCATACTGTACTTCTCGTAATGACCACCAAATTCAAGAATGTTTAGTCATTGGATAGGAAGAGAAAGTATGATACTCTTCTTACTAATAACAAGTTCTCGGATCTGACGACTGTAGAGTTTTCTTGTGGAACTTTATAAAAAATAAAGTGCATCAATAAGAATTCACCATTTCTGATAATGAGAGTCCAGATATCATGATTGCTTGCCTACAAATTACTATTACGCATCCACGAAGAGAACATTTGGGCAGCTCAAGGTTACAACAATAATGCATGACAATAATGAATTAAATAACGCGCTCGAGTCCTTCAATCTGATCATAAAATGTGTGGATTATGGTAGGTCTCTCCCTGGACGCGGTATAGGATAACTTCTTCCTAACCAATCGGGAAACATTTTGTTGAGTATTTCTCAAACTCGGTGGTCATTATAAGAAGTACCAGCATGCTGGAAACACGTCCTTTTTCTGGTGACGAGTGGAACGTCTTCGATAGATTTTGAAGTTTATTGATAAGAAAATAAAAGACTTCAAAATTTTAAACAATTAAATGACCTTGAATGACTATGGAGAACTATATCATAAGTCAATGAACTTTCTCGAAGTAGACCTAACCTTTTTAAATTAAAAAAAGATACTGTTTCAAAAAAAAAACAAAGGTAACCTTCAAAATTTTGGCTAAGCTTCACCTAGAAAAAATTGTATGTGTTTGCGCGCTTGCCTATGTACGTCTATGACATACATGACTTATTATTTTAGGCGCAGATGCTCCTCTCAGATCCAGTTTGCGAACATGGTTGAAAGAGAATCCAACTTTTGAAATAGTAGAGGCTAATAACATCAATACACTTCAAATAGGCGGAAAGCTCGTCACGCAGATCCAAACATCTGGAAAACCTGTACGTGTTAAATAAAATAAATTTAACAATATATATAAATAAATTAAAATTTATATATAAGATATGAAAAAAATCGAGATGTAAAGGATAGATAGTGTATATATACTCAGTAAGAATCAGTAAGAATTTAATGAGCATTGAAAGATTGATTCTCAAATTAGAAGCGATTTTTTTTATGTTTGTTAAACAATTTATTTGTTTGCTTCTACATAAAAATTATTTCATGCGATAAATAAAAAACGTGAAAACGGAATTATACATTTTTCGATATTTAAGAAAAATATTCTATATGTTTCTTCCGTGTTCATTTTATAACAAACAATCATCTTATTATTTTATTTTAAGCAAAAATATAAGTTAGTCATTCGTTTTAATGATTACACACTTATTTAGCAATTATTCAGATTGAATTTAATATCAATTGTTAATCTAATCTAAGAAGTGACAGAAATCCACTTTATATACATAGAATGCTTCAAAATTTATTTTTTTTTAATAATTTGGTTCTTTGGAATATTCTAATTGCAAGATGAAAATTATAATACATAAAAATGTTGCGGCTATAATAATTATTAAATTATCAGAAAATTTATAAATTACAAGTGAAATTTCGCACGTTCAGGCATAGTGACAAGTGCTATCACGAATTGGAAGGGAAGGGAGGGGAGAGGGGTTTAATGAGAGATTAACATAAAAATGCAATTTTTTTATTAAGGCATTATTTCTGTGTTTCTATACAGAATCTATTTGTGATTTATACGCATAATATCGGAATATAATATTACAAAATATCAATTCAGTTACGACACATGTCAGGTCTCAAAATAAATTCATAATCGTGTTCATTTGCTTTGTATATGGTAAAAATTTTAAAAGATTTAAAATAATTTTTTATTTAAAATATCAATGTGTGTTTGTATGATAACTTACAGCGTTTCTCATTGCAAAAACTAGTGCGAAAACTAGCAACTGGTGAAATTAAGTACAAATCGTTTTTTTTTTTTTTTTACATATTTTTAGTATTAATAATAGAATCATTTTAATCGTTTTAAGATTATAAAATTATCATAATAACAAGGAATGTAACTAAAGGGTTAAATTATTTATTAAAATATAAATTAATTAATTTGTATTATAATTGCACTCAGTGTTGTGCTAGTTTTTCATTGGAAAACGCTATTAAAGGTCGCCCACAATGGAAGAAATATTAGAAATAAATATTAATCCCGGATCTACAATAGATTTTTAAGCCTTAAGTCATAAGGAATGGACAAATCACAATCACTTAGTTCGGATCTACAATAGGTATTTTAAGCTTTAAGTCGTAAGAAATTGACTACAATCGAATACGAGGAGAATAATTGATGAATTGTGATTCGTCTATTGTCCTCCTTCCATTCGACTGTAGTTGGTCAGTTTCTTATGGTTTAAGGCTTAAATAAAACACCTATTATATATCTGGACTAAGATTTTAACTTATCAAAATTCAGTTACACAGGAGTACACAGATTTCTGATAAGTTGAAATCTTAATATTTATTCCTATTAATATTTTTTCCATTGTGCATAGAACCTTAGACGTTGTTAAAGGCAAGAACATTTGTTATATCGTCATGCTTAAGCGGACAAAATATCAGTTCTGTGATTCGTGAATTTCAATTGCTTATAATTAATAACTTTTTATTAAATATAAATAAGCTTTAAAAATTATTATAGTTTTCTAAATCTCGACATTATTGTATTAAACTTTTCGTCTTAGAATACAATATGTTAAAATTTCTTAAAAGGAAATGTAGAGATTTTGGGACATCTTATGTATCTACAGTTGCCACCTTTTAACTAATGTCTTGCCGATAATTGGCTGCGTTCAACAGAGAAAACTGATCAATGATTTTTTAATTGGTTCCTACACTCCAGCGAAAAACTAAAAACATGAATTATATTAAAGAATTACTAAGTTATCTCAGCTCTCTCTATTGAATACAGCCAATGGAGATACGATCACTTGTGGAAGTTTCCAAATCGAATGATTTTCATCAGCATTGCAAATTTGCAGCTATTTTCCTGTAATATGCTAGAAATAAAAATATCAACTTATAAAATTCTGACTTCACTTCTGACTTCACTCTGACTTCTAACTCAGAGTTAATTTTCTTACTACGTTCATACATTATATATTTTTTATTCAATTTAATGAGTACTTTCAGATAATGAATTTTTTTTATATAACTTGTATTTTTACACAAAAGTATAGGTAAAAAATAATATAAAATATTTAGAATTTCTAGATTATTTAGAAATTTTTTAAAAATATATCTTAAGTTAACGGAAAGATATGGGAATTGTTTTCAGGCAAAAATTACGCAGGTATCTCCAGTTAAAATGCAAAATATGCCAAAGACGATCTATACCAAGATATCTGGATCAAAACAAACTGTTTTAGCACCCAACAAGAAAATTACAATAATTCCTTCTATACAACAAGTACCGTCGGGCAGTAAATCGGCACAGCTGAAACAGACGATAATCACTACAACGCCAGGAAAAAACCCTGTAACATTGAAAACATCAAAGAACGTCACACAAACACAATTGAAAATTCAATCAGTAGGTTCGCCAAAGCAAATGCCGATTAAGAAGCAAGAATCAAAGTCACCGTCTCAATTGAAACAAACTAAGTTAACACCGGTAAAAAAGCCAGAAACAGAACCTATACGAGTGAATATCCGAAAATCGCTGACAGAATTACTATCCAGCCGTATAAAAGAAACTAAAGATCTGAAACTAACTAATGAGGAAATTGCCGATTTGGCTTTTAACATAGAATTCGAGATGTACAAGTATTTTAAGGACACCGGTTCTAAATACAAAGCGAAATACAGGAGTCTAGTATTTAACATAAAGGATACTAAGAATCTGACATTGTTCAGGAAGATTGCGGATCATTCATTAACGCCAGATGCGGTGGTGCGATTAAGTCCGGATGAGATGGCCAGTCAGGAATTAGCCGAGTGGCGCGAGAAGGAGACCAAACATCAACTGGAAATGATAAAGAAGAACGAACTGGATTTGATGGCTCAGGCCAAGTCAATTGTTGTTAAGACTCACAAGGGCGAACAGATAATCGAGAACGATGGTGGAATCGATCACGTTGATCCTAAAACTCCGGTGCAGGATATCGTTTCTGCATTAAATAACGGCGATAACATAAGTTCCACAGTTGACGATTTGAAGGATAAGAATAAGGATAAAGAGGATAAACTTATAGCACAAATGGAAACAAAAAAATCCAAGAACACAGACGATCGAAGAAAGAAGGATAAGGAGAGAGGAAGAAATCGCGACAATGCAAAGTCTAAGAGTAAGGATCGACGGGAGAGAAGTCACAGTCGGCATCGTCATAGTCGGGATCGAGATCATAGTAAGACACGAGACAAGAGCAAGGAGCGAAAATCGAGCAGAAATAAAGAGAGCAAGCGTGACCGAGAGCGAGAAAAGGATAAAGATCGGGATCGGAATAAAGATCGAGACAAGGTGAGTAGAAAGGAGAGCAGAGAAAGAGAGCGACAGAGAGAAAAGGATAGACACAAGAGTAATGACAATCGTTCAAGAAATCGTAGCGGTAGTAGAGAATCTAAAGACATTGATAAACGGGAAGAGGAACATAAAAGAGAAACAGAGAAGAAGAAGGAGATATCCCCACCACCTGTGGAAAAATTGATAGAAGACCGTCTCTGGCGGCACATAGAAGACGAGGCGACAACGAATACGATTGATGGGAACGATTCCGATATATCGGATAGAGAACCTAGCTCTACTGTTACGATTAAAACGCCCGATATCAATGAGGAATCCGAGAGAGACAAAGAGCAAATGACGGACAAGGAAACATCAGCGAAGGGCAGTTGGCAGACCGTTTGGCGCGGTTTTGTTAATATGGTTGATGTCGCTAAATTCTTTATAACCGCGCAAGAGGTAAGTGGTAACGCCAAGGATCTTATGGACGATTTACCAGATACTGTCGACGTTGTCGGTAGGATCAGTCATGAGACTGTTTGGGATTATATTTCAAAGATGAAAAGAAGCGGTTCGAAAGAAATTTTAATCATTCGATTAACAGCTGCGAACGACGAAGAGAAGATACCCTACATAACTTTGTATAGTTATCTGAATAGTAGAAGTCGTTTGGGCGTTGTGGGTAATGTTTCCAAAAATATCAAGGACTTTTATATAATGCCATTCTCGAATCAGAGTACAATACCGTCAGTTCTAATGCCGCTTAACGGTCCGGGATTTGAGGAGCATCGGCCACATCTACTTCTCGGCATTATAGTTCGCAATAAGAAGAAGCGATTGCCGGTTGTATCGACAATACCTCCGAAAACGTCTAAGACATCCGATAGAAGTTATACTCCGCCGTTAATCAGCGTGCCAAAGGAGAAAACCTTGTCACCGTCACCTTCTTCATCTCCCATGTTATATAAAGCGACCGCGTTAGATTCGACAAAAGAGAAAGCGCCGGCGGCAGTAACACAAATGACTCTGGAATCTTTGAATAAGGCACACATAGGTATGTCGCGCGGCGTTATAGATACCGCAACGATATGCAAGATTGTGCCGGAATTGTCATCAAAGATTGACCTGACCTCATCGCCCAGTAAAGTCACGTTGGACGATGACGGAGATGAGCCATATAGTCCTGGCGAGATGGACGATGATATAAACAATCTGCAGCCCACTGTTGACAATACCGCTGGTATCTTATCTTCATCCAGCAAGAACTCCACAGAGTTACAAAGAAAGATGGATGAGTTGAATCGGCAGATCGAAGAGCAGAAACAACAAATTGAGGAACAGAGGCAACAAATACAGAATATTAGCTCATCGTTTCTCGACGAAACAACTCCTACTTTGCCGGTGAGAATTTCCACTTATTTTTTTTTGCAATCTCTTTGTTATCGCGTTACTACGTCTTTTTATTTGCCTTATATAAATAAATTGATTTTGAATTCTGCTGCAATACATCCCGATCTAATTTCCTAGTTGCTCTAGATTCATACTCTTTGAAAGAACTTGACTTTCTTATCGTTGTAAATATTAGAAGCCTTACGTTAATCAAACATTATGAGAAAGTTGACCATTTAGCAGCATGTAAAAGAATTGAGTCAACACTTATATAACGTAGAATGAAGATAAATATATTTTTTTTATTTTTTTTTTAATATGAAATCCTGATATGATAGCTATACTCTTATATTATCATAAAGGATAATATCAAATTGTGATCTTTTTAATGGTCTGTACCAGAAAAATATATGCATCTTCAAATAACCAAATCAATCATTCGATCACCGAAGTAGAAATCTGTAGTAGCTCTATCCATAGATGTAAACTTATTCAATGATATCTTTTAAAATACATTTATGGAATGTAAAAATAGTAGATTCACTCGAGTTTCCTATTAAGTTTTCTATTAAAGCTGTAATGGATTTTACTTGTTAATTTCTTTATTATTTGCTTAATTTCTAATCGGTGAAATATAGATGGATTTTTGAAAATACGCTCGCTTGTTTCCATTAATCACGCGCGTCATTGATCAATCGTTAGAATTTCTATCCTTCATTATCTACCTTCGTTGATCTCTCTTACACATCTATACATCTTCATCTATAATTGTTTCAGGGTTTAGGATTAGATCCGCCCACCGACACTTGCGAGGAAGCTTACAGTCCATCAAACGCGCGGTCTTTTACGCCTCCGCCACCTATTTCCAAATTCACGCAGCCTATCCTCGATAAAGTCTCGGACATTACTATACCGCCGAATTTACAAGAGATCCTGGCAAACGTCAAGCGGCAAGAATCCTCTAAAGTGGATCCTTATCTTCCGTCTAAGCCTGGCGCGTCATTCTTACCCACGCTCTATCAAAATCCGGAGAGGTATTCACCTTCGCCCTCTTCCAAGATTAGTCAATCAGAGAAAGCGTCGCTAGAAGTTCCCAAAGAGAGCAAGAGTACATTGAGTACTTTGAGCGATCTGGATCTGATTCGAAAGGCCGAAGAAGAATTGGCTGCAGTCGCGGCAGCGACGGTAGCGCAATCTGTAGTGTCAGCGTTGCCACCGTCCTCTTCTTCCTCGTCATCGTCGTCATCGTCAACGTCTTTGCTCGTTTTAACATCGCCGCCTGTTGGTTCCGTAAGTGACGCACCGATATCGCCTCAGATTCTGTCGTCACTCCCGCTTTCCGCGGAACCTACATTGGAAGCGAATAAATCATACAAGCCAAGTTCTTCGGATTCTTTCAAGAAGAATTTCACTCCCGAACAGCCGAAGCCACCCGGTCTTGAAGATGAAGATTTTCCTATTTTTCCATCAACTCCGCCGACAATAGACGTCTCTAAAATGACATCCCACTCAAAAATTTCATCTAAAAGCGGTATTGTGTTGAATGTCAAACGAAAATTGAGCGACAGTGATAGCTCGTCGTTACCCACTAGATTACCGAGGACAAAATCGCGTTGGGGTCAAAGACCATCCGAATAAGACAATATAAGATCTGTTTACTGTGGCTCAACTAGTGTACAACTAGTTTTGGTACTAAAGTGAGATAACTATGTTTGGCGAAAGCGAGAAAAAGAATTTTAGTGCAGTCTACTGCAGGGATAAAAAATAGATCTATAATTGTTGCGGTCTGCGATTTGCAGTATAGTGACTTTCTGACATATATAGTCTTTCTACGTTCGCTTTTTACCCAATGAATATTTGTCTTACGAAGTGAAATTGTATTTCTTTTGCGCAAGAAGGAAAAAATGAGCCAATAGAACGATAAATATATTACTAAAAGAGTTTTGCTATATTTTAAATATATAAAAGAGAAGGCGATCTCTCTCTCTCTCTCTCTCTCTCTCTCTTTGTTATGTACATATCTGTGCGTGCGTGGAACTTGTATACGATGAACGAAAAAGATATGAGAGTGAAATTGTTAGTGAGGGGAGGGGGGGGGGAGAAGAGAGGGAAAAAGAAAAAAGGGGAGAAATGAGAATGAGATTGTAAATTGAAATGATAGCAAATCGTATGTATTTCCATAAATGTTTGTTAAGAAAAACACTATATTTTCAGTATGTATCAAATGTAGAGATGCAAGAAAGATTTCTTTACTATGGCTGCTTTCCTTTTATAAAATTAGTACAATTAGTACAAATCGTTCTTTATTGAATATCAAAAAAGAATGATGTTTGTGTCGATTATGTCTTTTAAAAGAAAAACAGCCTATTAAAAATATTAATACTTTTTAAGTTACAAATATCAATAATGAGTGCTTTCCATTTAATGACACAAGTCGACACAAGCATCATTCCATCTTTCTTTACATTTAGTAAGAAATAACAATAGAACAATGCTTGTGTCGACTTGTGTCATCAAATGGAAAGTACTTAATAATTATTGATGCTTCCGATTGACTGTTGCGATGCAAGGTGGGTATTGTACAATACCCTTAGAAGTACATTTTCACAAACTGCTCAAATCTTATCATTTCAGCGACAAAAAAGATCACGTGATCAAAATTAATAATATTCAATGTTGACCCTTTTTATCGCTGAAACGACCAGTTTTTAATGCCTCGTGAAGATGTATCTTTAGAAAAAGAGACAGCAATTCCACAATAGTACGCGTTTTGTTGCTAGAGTTTTGTCCGCAAGAATATCCTGATAATTGTATGTTTCTTCAGCAATTCTCTATTCACCATATTTCTCCTATCTGCCGCTAGAATAAATTCTTTACAAGGAGAAAGAATATATCTTCCAACATAGCTTCGTGTTTATTGATTACGTTAACGAGAAGAAGATGAAAATCAAAGAGGATTAAATCCTTTTTGGCAAACAAAATAGTTTTGAGAGATCATCTAATCTAGAAAACCATCTGTCGTTTGCATTGAAGCTAACGTTATATAAACGCGAGGCTAATTATTGCTGATGTATTAGCTGCTGTTCAATGCATCGACATATAATACTGGATGGAGCATGCGACGAAATCTCTTTGATCTTGAGGCTTAAAAAGAGTAAGAGTAAATATTTGGACACGGAACTCTTTTCTATTATTGTCCTACTGATCGAAGACCATTGTTTCAGGAGAAGGAAGCTTACCCCCAAACATCCCTCTTTTTCTAGATCTGTTAAGATGACTTCAATGGTATGCTCTATTCAGTATTATATATCGATGGTTCGCCAAGATGTGTGTAAAAGCGATCGAGGTTCAGATATGATGCATTTGCAGTGACACACGCTCATGTGTGCTTGAATCAGTGACTGGTACCACCGAAAGTACGCATATTATTCTTGTAAATAAATATTAAAGCGAAAAGGAACAAAACTCTGCGATTGTGCTTACGTCGCCTTTACACCTTACTGACGCAGTTTCTGCGCTCTGGGCACGTACATGTAATGTGCTGCGAGACAAGTTCAGTAATACACACACACATACACGCGCGCGCGCACACACACACACACACACATCCCTATTCTGTAATTCTCAGTGATAGTGGTAATGTTGTTACATTATTGCGTAGATTTTATACATACATGGTAAAAAAAACTGCGTAACGACAATGGATTCACACTGTTGTTAAAAGTTACAGAATAAGAGCCTTTATTAAGGTTATTGAATAGTCATCACAGTCATATTGCATCATGATGTTAGAAGCGAGAAATGATACGTTAATTTTTAATACATGTCACTTGTAAATAAAGATAATTTGGATAAAAATAAATGAAATGATGATTGTTTTAAAACATTTATAAAAATGAACGAAAATTATACTTATTCTTCCTGATAGTAAATAACCGTAAAAAGTGATAAAAGACATTGAAAATAAGCTACGCATGCGCATTGAATAAAAACACTTCACATACCTTTTATCTACGATTTATTGTCGGGAAGGATAAGCATAATTTTCGTCTATTTTTACAAATATTTTAAAGTAATCTCATTTTGTTTTATATTATATGTCGGGAAGGATAAGCATAATTTTCGTCTATTTTTACAAATATTTTAAAGTAATCTCATTTTGTTTATCCAAATTGTCTTTATTTATAAATGGCACGTAATAAAAATTAACAAATATGTCATTTCTCGCTTCTAATATCACGATTCAATATGGCTGTGATGACTACTCAGAAACCTTAAAGATTAGATAAAGATTTAGAGTGCTTTCCATTTTATGACACAAGTCTACAAGCGTTCTATCCTTTTTAATATTCAGAAAATAACAAAAATAAAAACGACATTTGAGTCATCAAATGGAAAGCAACCTTATTCCGTGATCGTCGAAGGTAAACTGAGATTCTTTCGCGTAAGATTGAGTATGTGGGACATCTTTCGAATTCTAATTCATTTCATCTCCGAAGAGATTGATAAAGCTGATTTTTGAAATTACAATTAAAAAAAAATATATATGATAAAAATTGTGTGTGGTATGTTGTGTATGTGTGTGTGTGTGTGTGCGTTTGCGCGCGCGAGCGCGTTACGTATGTGTATACATATATACATATATATAACTTATAATGTATTTTTAAGTATATATTTAACACAATATAGCTATAAAATTTGAAGATAGTTTGGACATAATGCAAGCATTATGTTTAAATTATTTTCTTTGTAGATAAAAACTTATCCAAGATACTTAATTCAATTGTTGTTATAATTGAATTATTCTTGATATGAAAAACCTTTGATCAAAAAATGGCGAAAAAAGTCACTTGTAATATTGTTCATTGGAAGAGCGGCACCATACGCATTGCGATGTGAAAACATAGTTGTGTGTTTTAGAATGAATTCTGTACCTTAAACAAGCAGCAGTGTATAGTATAATTCACGCAATGTTGCTCTAATAGTATACGGGCGCACGCGCGCGCGCATATACATTATATATACAATCGAAATTCGATTGCAATTACACATAAAGCGCGGCTAATAAATGTACGCACTCGTGTATAATGAGGGCATAAAAGGTTACAACACTTTTTTCTTTAAATAGGTTTCGGAATGCAACTTGTTCGCCGAGCGATTAGTTTTTATTCATGGATCAACAAATAAAAACCAATCGCTCAGTGTAGTAAGTCGCATTCTGAAACTCATTAAAAAAAAAGTGTTGCAACCTTTTAGGTCCTGATCATACATTTTACATACATATAATGTATATACTATATAATTTAAGACTATAAATACACACACACACACACACACACACACACACACACACACATGTAAATAATATGTTACATACAGAGTGTTCAGTGACTATATAATCTGATGAGAAGAGAAAGCAAACTGACAATGAATTGAAAAGTTCTATATCATTTTGTAATTTTTGTAATAGTTAACAAGAAATTAATTCCTAAAAATCTCTAAATTGACTACCGCCAAATACAAAATCTGTGGCAATATATGACCATCTATCATCATAGGTTGTTAGGCGTGCAAGAAATTGTTTATTACAATTTCTTGCACGCAAGTGCAATGCATGAGCGATGAAAAAAAAATATTAAAATATCTTTCCCTCGTTAAGTGATTGTATCTCGTAGCGCTTGTCAATAAGTCGAATACATATTTAGGGATCTTTAGCAATTAATATTCCGTTAACTATTGCGAAAAATGCAAAATGTAGGATTTCAATTTAGTTCAATCTGTTCTATTTGTCCACGAGAAATTATGCGATCGTTACCGAATACCCTGTGTATACGTGTATGCGTATATAATATATATATATGTATACATATATATATATATATATATATATATATTTATATATATATATATACGCGTGCGCGTGCACGTATGCACAGGGTATCCGGTAATACTCGCATATTTTCTCGTGCACAAATATAT
>Ga0157363_1000582_pt1 | contig 28360 bp, 19 predicted proteins | sample AttsexASBM1_FD_111477 | JGI IMG/M metagenome (GOLD analysis project Ga0157363, IMG submission 111477) | Fungus gardens microbial communities from leaf cutter ant in Ribeirão Preto, State of São Paulo, Brazil - Atta sexdens ASBM1 | ecosystem: Host-associated > Fungi > Mycelium > Unclassified ... | reverse complement strand
TATTAAAACATAATATTTTTGCAAATTGTTAAATATTTGTTTTGATTCTGACTTAATATAAAGTTGAATTAGAAAATATTTTTGTTTCAGTAATTTTTTCTGTTATTTTCAAATTATTTAGTGATTTTTTTAATGTTACAAAGTAAGATTTGTTAAAGAATTATTTTCAATATATCCACTGTATATATATATTTATTTTATATATATATTTTTTATATATATATTTATATATTTTTTTTATATATATATTTTATATATATTTTATACATATATTATATTTATTTGGTGCGTATTAATAATTAAAAATGATAAAATGCATAAAAATAGTAGAAAAAATTATTGAAGTAAAGATCGAAAAATTATAGGAATTTAAGAATGCAATAAAAAATTTTTTAATTTATTTTTATTATATTTCATACACATGCTCACGTGCACGCACGCATGCATGCATGTATATACCTATTGAAAAATTACATTTAATGAATAACGCAATGTCCGGATGCAAGAGATATATTTAAGATAAGAAAGAATTAAATAAAGAGAAATTATATATTTCGAACAGTCTGGTAAATGTTGTGATTCATTACAATATACTGAAAAGGCGCGATCGATATAGCGGCGCGCACGGTAAAACATATATTATCCGCGAGAGATACTCAAGTGGATGACAAAATGTGTGCGATGTGGCGTCGCAACGCGATAATTCTACGTTCAATAAATTGGAGATGCGATAAATTGACATGTAGAAATAAACATGTTAAAATAACATTATGACATCAAGGGAATGGATGTTATATACAACGAAAAAGGATGAAATGATCTGCGGAGATAGAAAAATGAGAGAGAAACGTGATGCAAACGCGTTGCCGGAAGTGTCAGGAGGGGTTTCAAACGCAAAGAGGGAGGTTTGTCCGATGGTGCAAACGGTGGAACGCGAAATGCGAAGAGCACGCGTGAGTAAAGGATGGTAGGAGGTTATAACCGACAGATGGTGGGGGAGAACTCGATGAGGTGGCGGAAGAGAAGGGGTTGATACGGACTTTAGACAGCTAGCAATGGCTCAGTTTGCTTCCGTTTCGTGTTATGTGAGGTTCTCGTGTGTTTTCATTTGCAGCTATCATTCCGCACACTGATCCGTTTGAGAAAGAGAAGCTTGCTTCCTACTGTCGCGTAACCTCTTGTTTCGCCTGAGGAAATTCGCAACGAAATAGTTCACGCACGGTGTATATCGTTACAGAAAGTGTTTATAAGTGCGTGTATGAGGTGCCTGGTATTTCGTCGAGTGCTTTGTGCTTTCGGGATAAACTTCACGCATGATTACGGATAGAAGATCATGTTGACGAGAAACCATTGCTGTTTTCTTGTTTCACTGTTGCTTCTTTTTGGATGTATCCAAGGTAAATAATCATGTCTTGTAATTGATTCTTTCTCTGTAACAAAGTTTACTCATAATATTACTTCTATTAATTGTATTTGATTAATTTACGTTTGAATGATCGAGTTAGTTATGTATGGAATTTTTTCTTTATTTACTTAAAGATTATCTGTTTGGCCAATTCAGTCTAAACCATAATAAAAATTAATAAAATTACGAAGAAATTGACATTACATATACATAAAAAATTTTAAACATAATAATTATGTATAATTGCAAAGATCAACGATGTTAACAATTAATGTTTAATGCATTTAATGATAATCATACATTAATATTTTACTTAAACAATATACTACCGAAGAATGTTATAACTAAACTGTAATTTTTCAGAATTATTTCTACTATACTCTATGATATTTTATGTCTAGTGAGGTCTTAGTTTATGAACACAGTAAAAATAATATTTGATATGTAAATAGGATAAAATATTATAGGTATTAGAACCATAACAATTTAATATTAAAATATTATAGGTATTAGAATCATAACAATTTTTTGGACAGTATTAAATAATATTAAATACTAATGAAATAGTATTAAAAAATGCTTAAAATAAATCATAATTACAATATTTTTTTATTTTTTGGTGTTGTTTAACTAAGTAATGAAAATGTCCTTTTTATAGCAAAAACTTATCGGAAGAAACAATATAATATAAAGAGGCAAGGAAAATCTCGCGGACAATAAATATGAAATTTATCAAATTAAAATTCGGAAATATTTTATACATAAAGTTCAAATTTTCATCTATCTTTGCATTAAAGTTTAGTATGTTTTACGAATGTATGCATACCGTATTTTTACTAATTTTTGTGCAGATTCAAGGTGTTCACAAATGCATAGAATGTACGATATGCGGACGCAGTCTCTTGGAATATTTGAATTATTTATTATTAAATATTTTTGGACATTTGTACAAAAATTTGATTCCATTATAGATAAGCGTTGTTTAAACATGATGTACATGTGAATTCTTGAAATGCATATTTTACAAAATATATAACTACATTGCTTGTGCAAAGATATTTTCCCAACGCAATATTGGATGTGTTGCAAAATACTAAATATTTAATAGTAAACCAAAATGTAATGCTTTGAAGATAAAATATTGTACATTTAAGAATATTATAAATAAAATTTACTTTTGCTGAAATAAAAATGAAATGATTCCTCTTTGACTGATAGTATTTGTTTATTGGTTATATTGTACGCAATATATTATGTTTAATAACATTTTGCAATAGAACCGTAAACTTACAATCAGTGATGTTTTTAAGGTTGCTTCGGTGTAAAGAAAATAAAATTGAGAGAGAGCCCAAGCATTATTATTAATTCAAAACGATTCTTATACAACGTAAATCAGTAATATTGCAGCAAAAAATTCATAAATGTATACCATGCAACAGAATCTACAGAAGCCCAGGGATTTCGAAGATTATGAGGGCCTGTCGGTGCGTCACATAAGTTGCACTGTGATGTTAAAAACGTTCCTTACAATTAAAATTGTCATTTAATTTCCTTTTGCATAATGAGATCTGATTTTTTATTTAAAATGTCGTATCTTCATCTTTATTATTAGCATTAATTCTTTTGTAATTTGTGATTCTTAATCTTTAACACTTTGAAATATCTTTTATATCGATACAATCTATATAATAGAATATTGTATAATTTAAAATATATTAAAATAATGTTACAAGAAGCAAAAATAACAAAAATAATAATAAGTAGAAGAACAATAACAATAACTGAACTAACGAAAATCGATTTATAACGTTTAAAGTTCCGCGCCTTACTTGCAACGCTTATAAATATTGTTGATAATACTTGTTCCTTTGTGACTTATAAAATACAACAATAAGCAAGGAACAGTTCATAATCGAACAATAAATGGAAGTTACAAAAGATTGAATAATTTATTAAATGCAAAGGAACATTAAAACAACGATTCAAAAAAAGACATTGTACATACGTTTCAAATCAACGAATTCTTCTTCAGCAATTTTCATATTCGTATTAAAATACGCAGACCGATTAGACATCAAAAACGTGATACGCTGTATTTCATTACAGGAACTGCGTGTTGTACACACTGAAGTTGGTTTATGTTGAAGTTCTGTTTTTTTCATGTGCTTGAATTAATCATCTTTACAACAAATAATCAATCGGATCTTCGTTGTCAAGTGAAGAGATGTTGAGGCTATCTAATTAGATTCGATAGATAGACAGATTTGATAGATAGAGTGTCTGATAAGTTTTGACAAAGCGTTCGTGTATAGATAGAGCGGACTAAACTTAGTCGAAAAGTCCTCTATCATTTTGCAATTTTCGCAATAATCAACAAGATATTAATTATTAAAAATTGCTAAATTTTTGTCTTAAATAATTTTTTACTTAAATACTGTCAATTTTACAAAAAAATAGCAAGATACAAAAATTATTGTTATTATAATGTTATTTTCTTCTCATAAAGTTCTCTTCTCATAAAGAGAATTTTTTCAGAATTTTTTCATATCGTATTATTGATAAAAATAAGAAAATGTAGTATTGAAAAGCTTATAAAAAATTCTGAAAAAATTCTTAGAGTTTTATGAATAGAAAATAAATAATTTTTATATCTCGCAGTTTTTCTGTAAAATTGATAGTATTTGAAAAAAATTATTGAAGATCAAACTTTGGCAATTTTTAATAATTAATGTTTCGTTGACTATTAAAATTGCAAAATGACAGAGGACTTTTCGACTCAATTTAATCCTATCTATACATGACTACTACAGCGCTTTGTCAAAACTTATCAGACACTCTGTATAAGTATATAAAATTATCACAAACTGTCAGAGGTGAGTCAATTAATAAATTATTAAATATTGAAAGAAGATAAAGTAATTAAAACAATAAAATTATTAAAAAACTTACATGAAAAAACAGGATGTCTTATTGAGATGTGTTAATAGTTGAACATATGTATTCAAATGAAAGTTAGCATAAAGTAACGAAAGAACAGGACATAAGGTTGAACATTTATTATTGCTGTTATTAAAAAGATAGCTATATGACTTATCTAAACTAAACATTCTATCTTTTAGGAAGTTGATACCTATATTTTGTTTCTTGATGTATAACTTCTCTAAAATTTTATTGTAATTGGTTTCAATGTCTAAAATTAAAGAATCTTCCAATCGAAGGTATGTTTTGTAATTTAAAATATGTTCAGAAATGATGGAATGTCTAAAAGAGTCATACTTTATATTATTGTATGTTTATGTTCATTGACACGTGTTTTGTGTTGTTTCTTTGTCTGTTTTATATACATAAGACGTCTCACAATTGTTGCAATTAATCTTGTAGATAACGTTTTGAACCTTAGATTTTTACATTTTGTCTTTATATATTTTAATGAAAGAATTTAACTTATTTAACCAATAGTGTTCTAACCGATAGTGAAGATAGAATTGTTGGAAAACGAAGATACAGTGTAGAAGACTTTAGGTATAAAAGGCAGTACAAAAAACTTTATTATTCTTGTTGTTATTATTATTCGGATTCAACGCTCCGTCAACGCTCCGTGGTGGTTTCAATATGCAATTGCTTTGTATTATTGCTTTGTATTATGCTTTGTATTCATAATTCTTTTTTTTTTCAAACAATTGAAAATTAGGATAGGAATTTTTTAGTAAAATATTGATAATTACTTCAAGATTTTTTTGATGGAAGGTGGGGTGCAATGTTGTGCAGTACCTAGGTATTGTAACTAGATACAAATTTGCATACCTTGGAACTGTACTTTGGAACTGATTTTTAGTACTTATACCTATTTCTAGGTACCATTTCTTGTGTATCGGTACATACTTATATTTAGGTATACTTTAGTTATTTTTTGAATGACTTTCCTGCACTAAGAACCACTTCATCAACGTCGGTTACTTGATCGGCCAATTAAATTTAAGAATTGCCACAACTGCTAAACTGAAAACTTATCATTTGAACCATTGTGATTAATTCACTATGAATCGGAGCCTACAGAGTAACAGTGAGAGAAACCGAGAGAAGGTTCATACATACCTACATTAGAGAGCCTACAATAAGAGAGTCGCCAACTCACTACATGATCCGAATCATGCTCCGATAGCTTTGATGGGCTCGAAAAGGTTAGAGTGACTCACGGTGTTAAATTGTAGGTCCCATATCATTCGATATATGTTTCTAGCCCTCAGACTGAGGATTGATCATTAGGTTAATCACCACTTTTAATAAGTAACAATAATACCACTTTGATCAAAAAGTTCCCGGAATTCACCAGGTGATGCTCTGAGTCAGTTGATTTGAGCTGATCTGTTTTTTCGTTAGGTTGCCACATCTATCATTGATATCCCACCAAATTTTATCACCATAGCACTTGACATTTGTAAAAGTTACGCCGTCTTGAGTACATCTACCTCTGCACTGTATTTTCGATTTTTTACAGTTTTAAAAATGGAGTTGAATTTGCAACAACGAGTGAATTTTTGATTAAGAATGAAACGAATATCATCCAACAGCCATCGAATTCACTTGATATGGTTCCTTGCGATTTTTTTCTGTTCGATCGAATCAAAAAACCATTTGGGAACGCATTTTAACAGCCGAAAGGAGGTAATGGAAAAATCGAAGACGGCTCTGATAGCTATACCGACAATAGAGTTTCAGAAATGTTTCGAGAGCTGGATCAAACGCTGGCATAAGTGCGTTGCAGTCAATGGGGAATATTTTGAAGAGGATAATATCACTTTTGATGAATAAAACTTGTATTTTGAATTTTCTGAATGAATTCCGGAAACTTTTTGATCAAGGTAGTAGTAGAGTTTAATAACAGTATAGTACTACACCAAGTATTACATTTTAATAATAAGTAAATGTGTATTATGTATGTGTCAATGGATAAATTAAAATAGTTTTATAAATTAAATTTATTTGCATAAAATATTTATATATGTATATAAATATATGTATAATATATATGTAAAATATATGTATAATAACTTAATATTATATTACGTACAGATATATAGAAATGTATAGATCATATCTATCATAAACAAGCTGTTGAAATCAACATTTCGATGTCAAAATAACATTAGAAACGTCATTTTGTCATCAAAATACAATTTATTTTGAGATTTTATGTTAAAAATAAAAGTAGTGTTAGATACATTTAAAATATCTGTACCTAGGTACCTCTATTTTATTTTTTTTAGTATTTGTATTTGTACCTCGGTACATTTTTTCTACAGTATCTGTACATAGATATTGAAAATAGAGTACCTTGCACAATATTGGTGAGGTGTGAAAGAAGGATTTCTCTTTTTACTAAGCTGAACAGAACCAATTTATTGCGGATAAGATAATTAGTTGAAAATGAGATATATCTGCCTATTTTTATGGTACTAATCTATTGCAATTGTTGTTTTTTCAACTTTAAAAAGAAGATCTAAGAAATTGAGTGACCTATTGTTCTCAATTTCCAAGATAAATTGCAATCTGTCATGGAAATTGTTAAAAGTACACAGAACGTTAATCTGTTCTCTCGGCGCAGTCATGATAATGTCATCCACGTATTGTAAATAAATGATAGGATTAAAATTTAAAGCATTCAATACTTTTTTCTCTAAATTGTAAAATTAATTTAGTTAATATGGAAGACAAGGGGAATCCTATTGTCCCGAAAACTTGATAAATTTTATAAAGAAAAAAAGTGTTAAAGAGAAAATAAAACTAAGAAACCTCCATAAAATCATTTATGGGAATGTTCGATGGGAATTAGACGAAATTTAAAAAGTCTATTTTTTTCCAATGCTGTAGATTGAGAGGAAGATTTGTGCACATCGAAATTACATCTAAGGATCAAAATGAATTGTCAATCATTATTCCATTAAATGACTTGAAGCCTAGGAATCAAAACTATTAACATGTTTAGGATTTTTTTCCATTCTGATTGAGATGCAATGATTGAGTGAAAGAAAGATATTATGGGATAAAGCAGTGTTAATCGATGAAACAGTGATTCTAAATATCTTTTTTTGTGGATTTTAGGAAGGCCATATATTCTTGATAGAATAGAAGCACTGGAAAATAATGAGATAAAGTTTTCTCGAAATTATTCTTTGTCTAATGTATCTTTCAAGATTCCATTCAATTTTTTCTCAATTTTAATAGGATTGCTGTTTATCAGAATATATGTATTCTTGACTTGTAATCATTTTCAATTTTTTAAATGTAATCTTGTTTTTTGATCGCCATAGTTGCAATGCTCTTATTGGCTTTTATAAAAATAATGTCGTTATAAAATGTTATAAAAATGTTATAAAATGTTATAAAAATAATGTTTTATAAAAATAATAATCGGGATTATCTTCACAAAACTGTGTGTTTTAAACAAATCAATTTCAAACTTTATTTTTCCCTTCCTTATATGAAAAGTCATGAAGCTTAGAGATTGCAACATCTCTAATTTTGGAGTTTGCTTTATCGTTAAGTATTTATTATAATGTTCAAGACCTTTAGTGAATTTATGCACTGATAAATTTTTGTTAAATAAAGATGATTCGGGCACATAAAATAGAACTTAAACCAACTTCAGTATGTACAACACACAGTTCCTGCGAAAAATAACATTTCAATCGCATCATTTTTGATATCTAATCAGTCTACATATTTTAATGAGTGAATCGATACAAAAATTACTGAAGAAGGACTCGTTGGTTCCGAATCGTACAATGTTTCTTTTCTGAATTATTGATCGTTGTTTTAATGTTCTTTTGTATTTAATAAATTATTGAGTCTTTTGTAACTTTCATTTATTGTTCGATTATATATTGTTCCTTGCTGTGCCCAAAACGAGCGAATTTTATTATAAAATACATTATAACGGATGAAATTTCAAAGACAGAAATCTACATTAAATTAAGATTCGTTGGGTAAAAACGCTTGAACATGTATCAACATATTTTTGATACGGATTTTCAAAAGACATAAATTGTCCAAGTAGGCAATCAATTTTTCCTTGTCATTTTCAAATTTAATTATTTTATTTTTATTAAATATTGTAATAAATGTGTTACAATATATATCTATTAGCATTTGTAAGTTATATATCGAGAATACTCGCAACATTTTATCTATTTTCCAAGAAGATAAAAAAAAATTTTTTAAAATTTTGAATTATTTATGCGAATCGAGAACATTATAACTAAAATATTTCTGTTTTTTTCTTTTTTTATAAGTTCTTCAATTGAATTTAGAAAACATGCTTAACCTTCAAAAACATTTTGAGCATTTTGTAACATAAACGTCAAACTCGTAATGGCATACTCAAGTTAACTTTGATTGCTCAGAACATTCTTAAGAGGAACATACGAGATTTTTTCCAATCAAAACATCAGACAAAAAGGAATATAATTATTATATAACAAAAGAAACTTTAAAGTAAACAATAGTTTCGAAAAAAACTACAGTTTGAAATTTGCTTATTTTTGTAGGATGAAATAAGTGATGTTTCAATTTTATTAATTAGTGTATTTTGTAGAAAATATTGTAATATATATTATTACAATACAATATTATAATTCGCTAAATAAATATGCGGCCTCACCACGAGAGGAGTACTCTTCTTGTAAGGAAAAAACGTTTAGGAACTTCTATAAGAAAGAATGCAAAATCGAGCAAGTCTCCTGGAAATTCCCAATATTTTTTGAATGCGCTTTCTAGGGCTCCGAATATTTTTTGATTATAACTTTATTGTATGTATTTTGGAATACATACAATAATATGATAAGCAATAAGTTAGTAATTAATAATACAACTGGAATAATTATTGAAATATTACACAATGTTATTGCAATATGTATGCAATATTTTTATTTTTGCGGATAGGAATATTGCATCGATGTTTTATAAAATATTGCAATCTTTTGAACTAATATTGCTGCAATATTTCATGTCATTTCATAAAAGAAAACATGTACATGTGTCCCAACAATCGAAGTATAGAATATAATACTTTATGCTAAAACAAGCAACTATTCCGTTAGCAAAATTGCGTCCGACGAATAATTTTTGCAGAAGAGCAGATTAAAGTTAACGAATGAGCGCTCTTGGCTAGGTGCTCAAGGTTTTGCTGACAATTTTAATTAAAAATCGAAAATAAGTCGTTGGAAAACAATTTATTAAACGGATAATTTATCAAACAAACAATTTATCAAAAGAAAATTGGAAAACACAATTGATCGAAAGGACAATTGATTGAAATGACAAATGATCGAAAAGACAATTGATTGAAAGGACAATTAGTCATAAAGACAATTGATTGGAAAGAAAATCTATGAACAGAACAATTATAGATCTCGTTTTGTTCCTCAAACAAAGGGAAATGTAGAGTAGACCTCCTTGTTGAAACCCATATACAGCGGTATAATTATAGAAGTCGTGCATCCTATTATCAACTGTCGGATTACCGATTCATAGATAATAGAATGGCGCTACATAGGGAGCGGGAGCGTGATGCATCTTCGCGTAGTGTTAATTTTCTTAGATTCAAGTTTTTCCTTGTAGACAATCAAGTTGTCTCGTGCTTCCTAATAAAGCATTCTAAGTTTTCAACCAGTTGCATTAATCATACCAATTCTCAACAATTATTGGTGCCCATCGTGGGGGATATAAGAAATCAGAAAACCGTGAGTGGAAACAGACAGACATATAAAGAGCATTCCAGAAATCTTCGCTGTAGCAGTGAACGGAAAATATGGCGGATTTGAAGAAAACGAAAATAACACGAGCTCGAATCAAAGGGCAAGTGACACAGATCTTCAATTATATCTCAATGAAACAAGGTATCACATTTTAGCAAGCAGAGATATTGTCACAAACTGGAAGAATTGTAGGCAGCATTCAACGGAAACCAGATAGAACTGGAAGTATTACGCACAGTAGAGGATGAGCACTTGGAAGATGTAATGAAAGAGAAAGAAAGAGATAGAATCTTCGAAACTATGTATTACGAAGCATTGCACATAGATTATATGAGCACTCAATCAGAGTCAGCTCTGAGCTCTGATGCACAATCATCAAAAGAAACGGAAAAACCGATGGCTGCATACTGTAATTTTGTTTCTTGTAAAGATCAAGCGAATTATTTTACACAGAATAATGTTGCATTAACAAATAGTTGCAAGTCAAGTTCACATTCACTAATTATTAGTTATCGCTCAAGTATACGTTCGAGATATTTAAGGAAAGCAACATCAATGTAATTTTATTAGACCTGGATTCACAATCGTACTTAGTAACAAAAGAGCTAGTCGATAAATTGAAATTACCATGCAAGAAAACAAATCAAATCATTAACGACATTATACAATGTTCAACGGATGTTAGATATTATTACGATTTATAATGGATGATAGAACACCAGTTTCTGTGTTGAGTCACATTGTACAAGCCTTAAAACAAAGATAGATAGTTTGTTTGGACTTTCTACTATAACAGAATGATTGCCACAAGTCAAATTGAATAAAAGGAACATTATGTTACCTGAAAACTACAGAAGCAAATCCTTCCTTCAATAAGGCAAAATCGACTTAATAGGTGGTAGCTTATTTTGGAAATTATGGTGTGTAGGCCAAATACGAAGAAGTCGCGGGAACTCGACCTGACAAAAAACTTTCCTCTCAGGATGGGTAATTGGAGAGATAGTACACACGAAATCCTAACATATCCTCGACATCTTTTGTTACGAATTAAGCTCTACATGAACAAATCGAAAAATTTTGGAGACAAGAAGATATTCAGGAATCGCGTTTACTCAGCAAGAAAGAAAATTATTGCAAAGAGCAATTTATTAACACATATTTACGAGAACTGGAAGGTTCGTAATTAGTTTACCGAAAGATTCACACATTTTTCTCGCGACTCAAAGAAAACGGCATTGAAGAAGTTATTCGCGAAAAAAGGTTTAAACGGCAGCCAGCCCTCAAAGAAGAATAATACATTCGCTTTATGGAAGAGTACAAGGATCAAGGACTCATGAGTGCGTCTTGGAATATCGTCTCAAGCGACGAGTCATTGTATTTTATATCACATCAGTCCGTTCTTCGAGAGCACAAACACGAAGCTCAAGATGGTGTTCGATTGGTCAAGACGGATAATGGAAGATTTAACGACATATTGCTGCCTGGATCTAACTTACAAAACAACTTGTTACATCTCATGTTATGATTCTAAACTTATTTATATACCTTAACAGCCGATATTTCGACAGATAACGATAGCAGAAGAAGATCACAAACTTCAGTTAATCCTTTGGCGCAGTCTAGAAATTGAACTTGTAGAGATATTCACTTTAAATACGGTCACATATGGAACCGTCTGTACTCCCTATTTGGCACAGCGTTGCTTGCGACAATTAGGAGAAGAGAATGGAAGATTATTCTCCTTGCATAGAAGGCGCTACAATCAAATTTACATGAACGATGTGATCACTGGAATAGATAATCTCGAGGAAGCTATTAGAGTTGCTACAGAAGCAACTCATGACACTACTAGGGAAAGGGCAATTTCCTTTAAGGAAATGGAGATCAAATCACGAGAAAATATTGCAAATTTAACAATGGATAGCAAGTCCGATGAATTATTGATATAATGAAGAAGAGCCCTTGAAAACACTTGAATTGCTGCGGAATCATCGAACGGATTTCTTACACTACAGTATAAAGGGTATGGATTTTCAGAATCACTAAACGCATTGTGTTGTTGGAGATATCAAAGGTCTACGACCCATTAGGACTTCTTGCCTCCGTACTTATAATCTCCAAAATCTTCATGCAGAAGCTACAGTCCTTAGATATCGGATGGGACGAAAACCTGCCATAAAGATATCTACACTCAATGGAAAAGTTATCGTTTATCCCTGAATCAATAAGTAAGCTTGGGATTCCTCGTTGTATAAAGGAGGGCAACGCGATGAGGAAAATTGATTTATTTGAATTCGGAGATGCATCTAAGAAGGCCTACGGCGCTTGCATTTGCAAAGACAGCAATTTACAATCAAAACTCTTATGTGTTAAATCGAAGCACCCTTAAAGGGTATGATAATAATTGCAAGGTTGGAGTTGTGCGGAGCTCTTCTGGAAGCTCAACTCTGCCACGAAGTATGTGAGGCGCTAGACAAAGCAGTCAACGACATTCAATTGTGGACAGACTCAATCGTACTGGGATAGATAGGAACCTGCTTCAGAACTTCGAAGACTTTTTTAGTTAACAGAGTATCAAAGATACAACAGCTTTCGACAAAAGAATCATGGCATCACATAGCGTCTAGTGATAATCTTGCAGATGTTCTATCAAGAGGAGCTACAGCACAACAATTAAAGAATAGTAGCCTATGATGGTACAGGCCAACTCAGAAAGTTTCGCTCAGAAAGGGTCGGAGCTTGAAAACATCCCCGAACTACCTGACAGACGGGCGGAGAAAATCACTAGTCTAGTTGCAATTTCTTCACATTCGATTCTACCTAGTATATCTTCGTTTGAACGGCTTGTAAGAATTATGTTTTGGTGTTATAAATTCTGTCATCATAATAAACAAGTTGGAGATCTCACTGTCAAAGACTTGAATAAAGCGGAAATGGCTAATACAAGGGTAGTCCAACGTGAATTCAGGAGTTTCACTGTCTTCAGTGAAAGTGTGTACTTAAAAGGGACAGTAAGTTGATCACACTAGATCCGTTCTAGATAAGCAGGACTTAATCCGTGTGGGAGATCGTTTATGGCATGCTGACTTGTCGGAGGAGCCGAAGCATTCCATCATACTGCCATCAAGGCATCACATAACTAACTTGATATTGAAGGAAGAGCATTTAAGATTGTTTCATTGCGGAGTTGAACAACATCATATTAGCATCAAGTAGAAGAAGAGAAACTCACAAGGCTCATGCCTAAAATGTTAGAACGCGTCTTACTAATCAGTGAAGATGGAGGACCTGCCCAAGGAAAGGATAACCGAATATGTATGCTCATTTGTTATTAGGAGTAAACTACGCGAGGGATCTATATTCATTAAGGAGAGTCGCCTTAGGGGACATATCCCTTTTCAAGGCCTACGTAGCTTTATTTATCTTAATAGAGCCATTCATCTCGAATTGGTCACAAATTTGACGACGGAAGCGTTTATGGCAGCCCTTCGTCATTTTACTGACAGAAGAGGAATTTGTTCCCGTTTACTACCCGATAATGGCACCAATTTCATAGGCGCCTCGAGAACTTAAGGAGTAATACGCATTTTTGAAGGAGAAAGAAGAGATATTATATAGACGCAATTAGCTAAGTAGAAGATAGAGTGATCCTTTATTCCTCCATGAGCTAATTTCGGGGGTTCATGGCAGTAAAGATAGTAAAAAGACATTTTAACGCGATAACCAAAGGCTTGATTTTAATGTTGAAGAATGTTACATTCTTCTCATTGAGACTGAAGCAATAGTAAACTCGCGACCAATAACTCCATGCTCGAACGATTCTCAAGATTTATCTGTATTAACACCCGCTCATTTTCTGATGGGAGATTTTTTGTTTCAACTTGCACAGAAGGATTATATTGATATTCCTGATAGGTATTTAAGTCGTTGACAATACTTTTAAAAGGTGCGGAAAGATTTCTGGCGACGCTGGCAGACCGAATATCTGGTAGAACAATAACGTCGCAGTAAGTGGATTCGTGGAACTGCAGCCCTGTCTAAAGGAACTCTAATACTAATCAAGGATAATCGATCGCCATCTCTCCAATAGAATATTGGAAAGATTCTGGATATATATTCCAGAGACGATGGTGTGACCAGAGTAGTCACTGTGAGAACTGCTCAGAGTCAATTCAAACAATCATCACGCAGCATCTTTTCTCTGCCTATGGAGGATGATATCTCTACGTTGCAGAGCAATTGATTCTACAATACAAAACAAGAAGACTGTTATTATATCCGATCTGATGTATCAAATTTAGCGTATTATTTTTGAAAGATAGTCTTTTAAAAGGAGAAGAACTGTTATCGATTATGATGGATTATTGATTGATAGGTAATAGAGTGACAACTCTTGCTACTTGCGTAGCTCTGGGAGCGGGAGCGTTGCGCATCTTCGCGTGACGTTAGTTTTCTTAAATTCAAATTTTTTCTTGTTTGTAGACAGTCAAATTGTCTCGTGCTCCTCAATAAAGCATTTTAAGTTTTCAACTCATTACATTAATCCACCATACCACCATACCAATCCACAACACATCCTTTGGCAGAAGGAAAGGGGTTCAACTTTCGCATGGGAGATCGAAATCCATGTATTGTACAATTATAAAATTCATAAGAAGTCAAGACCTACGTGGAAGTTTATCCATTAAAATATTCATTAATTTATGTTCGATCAGTTATCCAATCTACCAAAATCCTTCCAATCAATTCTTTTCAATCAATTGCCTTTTGATTACTTGTCCTTTCGATCAGTTATCCCTTCGACCAATTATATCTTCGATCAATTATCCTTTTGACCAATTGTCCATTCGATTAATTATATTTTTGATAAATTGTACTTTCGATCAATCTGTCTTTTCGACCAACTTTCTATCGATGAATTGTCCTTCGATCAATTGTTTTGATCAATTGACCGGCGCAGAGCTGGCATGCGCTCCTCACTTACGGGTATTTAATTTTTGGCTAATAGTAGTATGTGGGCTATTGGGTGTCGAAACAAACCCTCTCCACGTCTCCCCTAGTGCCATGGATATGGCCTAGACGGATCAGTCTGAAAAATGGCGCACTGATTAATCGAGGAGTATAGGTTAGAGATAATAAGATAATTAAATGGTGTGTTCTGTTTGGTTCGCTCTATACTTGACAAAGATCTGATTAGTTCGCACCATACTTTCCCACGAGATAATTGGAGAAGGGAGTGGTAGAGGAAAAAAATGGCGAGTGGGAGATTGGGATCGTAACATGGGGAGGGGGAAAGATACGAACGTAGATGTGAATAGCAGGTAGATTTATGGCGTCACTTTTTGTTGGCGAACAATGTTTCCGAACTAGCGGTTTAAGTGAAAGTATTTTTTATTATTTATGATGATAAATTTTACGAAAATTTTCGAGTCTAGGGGACTCTTACTTTTACTTGAAAGAAAGGGAAAGTAAAACAAGAACGAACTCTCTCCTCATCATTTAGCGAGACTGTATATTCTCTCCCTGTCACTGAAGTTTCGACAACTGAGCTAAGCTGGGTCCAATAAGCCGTATGACGTAGACACTGCGCGTTGAGACAATTGAAATCTCAATATCTCCATTCCGCCAAAACCGTTCGGAAACCGCACCTTCACGATAGCGAATGTTTCACGTGGCTGTACAGCTAAGATGTGTCGACCAAGTCAGCGAAAACGAACAGCTATAAGCGAGATTGTGTACAATATCTATTCTGTTCGAAAGTTATAGATTCGTTAATTTTGCTACTTTCACTGATTCTTATGTAACAATATATGACAAAAAGATTCTTTTAAAAATTTTATTAGACGATACATGCTATTGATAACGACAAATCTTACCTATTAATTACATCAGTGCATGTCACTATCTCTCAAAAAATGCTGGAACCTGGTTCTAAAATTACCCCGAAATACGTAATTGTACGCGAGAATCACAATAGATATAAAGATATATTATTAAAACATTTAGGAATTAAGTCGCGTGAAGAACAAAAATGTGACAGTAGTTTGCAATTTGGAAAGTATTAATACATCTGATGCATCATTCATTGCATTACATTCTAAAACATTTGATTTAATTGTATCTTCGGATAAATGAAACTATAAACTAACGATGAAACCTATAAAAAAAGTATATAATAATTAGGTTTATTGGAGTTTGGTTGGATTGATATTATACAATTGTAGAAAAGATATTGCAACAACAAAAACTGGATTGTGTATGGAAATTTAAAAAGCATCTTATTGTTAATAAGAAAGCATTTTTTCGAGATAGAAATGTGCTGTAATTATTGAATGCATGCTGCTTAAAATGCCAACTGAAAATATGGACGTTTACTGAAAATTTATTGGGAGTACAAATAAGTTTCCGCCGTTTGCAAAAGATGGCACCACTAATAAACTAAAGTTAAAATTGTTTAATGTAAAACGACATATCATAAGAGTGGACATCCGGCAACATCATAACCTTGAAATATTAGTGATTTTGTATCAGCATCATATATTTTTTTTTGTACGAAAATGTTGAGGTTTGAGCCGAATAAGCGTCATTTGCGGGAACTTTTGATTTACTTCTTTAATTTGAAGAAATCTGCAGCTCATAGATTGCTTGTAGAAGCATATGGTGATGCTGCCTTAAGTGAGAGAAGTTGTCATGAATGGTTTCAAAAGTTTAAGAACGGTGAATTTGATGTCGAAGACAATGAACGTAGCGGAAGGCCGAAAGTGTACAAAGATGCAGAATTGGAAGCATTATTGGATGAAGATTCGTGCTAAACGCAAAAAGAACTTGCACTTACATTAGGAGTGACTCAACAATTTCATATCGTTTGAAATCATTGGGAATGATTCAAAAGCAAGGGAATTGGGTTCCATATGAACTGAAACCGAGAAACGTTGAACGCCGATTTTTCACATATGAAATGCTGCTTGCCAGGCATAAACGAAAGGGTTTTTTGCATCGTATAGTCACTGGTGATAAAAAATGGATCCACTATGATAATCCAAAGAAGAGGAAATCATGGGGACCTGGCCACCTGGCCATGCTTCAACATCGACAGCCAAGCCGAATATTCATGGAAAAAAACTCATGTTGTGTATGTGGTAGGATCAGCTTGGTGTCATGTATTATGAATTGCTCAAACGAGACCATTACTGGAGCTCTCTACCGAACATAATTGATGAGATTGAGCCGAGCACTCAAGGAAAAACGCGTCCACTGCTACTTCAGGCATAACAAAATTATTCTCCTGCATGATAATGCTCGACCACATGTTGCGGCGCCGGTCAAAACCTACTTAGAAACACTTAAATGGGAAGTTCTACCCGCTGTATTCTCCAGACATTGCTCCTTCCGACTATCGATGACGCATGGCCTGTCTGAGCAGCACTTCACATCATATGAAGATACCAAAAATAGTATCGATGATTGAATAGCCTCAAAAGATGAAGCGTTCTTCCGACGCGATATCCACATGCTACCAGAAAGATGGGAAAAAGTAGTGGCTAGCGATGGCCATTACTTTGAATAAAACATTATGTATCGTTCTTTCACAATAAATGCTTAATTTTTGAAAAAACGGCGGAAACTTATTTGTACTCCAATACTTTTATATGTAAAGTAAAAGATATATGTTATACGAATCACACTATTAATAAAAAAAGACAGTAAAAGGTATTCGTCGTACAGCAGTAGTGGATAAAATGATCTAAGAACGTAAAGATTTTCCGTTGAGAAGAAGCAAAATGCTTAAAAATGTTTGGAGACAAAGATCTTCCGATTCTTCCTTCATATGCCATCCATACGCAAGACAACAGTAGGATTGTTAAAACAATATGGATTAATATTTAGCAATCCAGTTTTAAATTTACTAACCAGCACAAAAGCAGTAATCATACGGACTTAATTATCAGTTTATTACCATTTTATTACATACATTGGACCCGTGAGCAAAAGATGTTATATGCAGAAAGATGTAAAAAAGGATAACGAAACTTTTTTGACAATTGATGCTACGGGCATCAATTATCAAAAATATTGTTGTAATAAAGCGCAGATTATTGCAAGATCCACCTAATATTTTTATATCAATGCGTCCTTGTTAGTAAGGATGGCAATACATCTGTATTTCAGATGATTTCAGCTGATTATAAAACATTGATGATTGCTTTCTTTTTACGGAATATTACTGCTGTACTATTCCACGGATCTATTCCACGTACGTAGTCTGATTGATTTCGAATAGACCATTTTAATTGCCGTTTTGATGTTTTTGCGAAATTAATTTTCACATTATTTAAATAATATTTTGCTGCAACCGTTTTGGGAAATATTGATTATTTCATTTTGTTATATCAAACTGGATGTTTATCATTTCATTTCTATGGAAATCTGAGGTGAAAAAATAAAATCTTAGTACATTTTATATTCGTTGTATGTATCAGTCAAGTTCATCTCATGGATTTTTTCAAAGAAAGAATATTTTACTGAATGAACTATAATATGGACTCATCATTGAATGTAGTGTTAAGAAGATATACTAATTTGTAAGGCTAAAAATTACATAATTATTCAGGAATTTTTTTAAAAGAAATGAATTAATATAATATTGTAATATGAAACTTTTTGAAACTTTATTTGTACAAAATAGAAATTTAAAAATTTAAAAATTTAAATTTAAAAATTATTTTTTTGTGTCTATATATATCATACAAAAAAAATACATGGTAATACGCAAGACATATGAAAAAATTTCTTTTTGACGCGTTGACATCATTCCGTTAGTTCTAGTAGCCTGAAACCAAAAACCAAAGATATTATTAAATTGTAGGAGTTACACTATTACTGAAAGAATATAAAAAAAAATTGAAAATTGTTGAAGCGATAATGTGTGTTTTGAAAAATAGTATTGATTTTTACTTATAAATTTGTTTTTTTTTTATATAATAAAATGGAATAATCGTAAATGAAATTCTGATTAAATTAGTTCCAGTAATAAAAAAACATATTTTAAATGAATACGCAAAAATTCGATCGGATCCTTAATTCCCGAGATATTATGTCAACGCAGTTGAAAAATGCTTTGAGAAAAATGCATTTAAAGTTTCAACTACGATTTACAATAAAAAAAAATAGATTGATTGTATCTATAACTATCTCAACTTAATCAGCTATTGGCTTTGGTAATACATTTTCAAGACTTCATCAACTTTCCGAAACTGCAATAAAAAAAATTCGATTTTTTTTAACCGGTAAACTAAAATATCCCCTTAAGTAAGAGTATTGATTGCAACGAATGGTAATATATATTAATGTCCGAGATACGCATGCAATATCTAAATAATGTAAGCAAATAAAGATAGCAAAAATTATAATGACATATTAGACTATCGAAAATAACGATGAAAATCCAGAGATTGGAACTTTTTCTGATGATTTTTCCATATATGAAGCAGACAATAACACCGATGGGGTAAAATAGAGCATTTCTGTTTTGAATTCATCCAAAAAATTGAAAGATTCAAAAGATAATAGCATTATCAACGCTTGATATAATCCTAATTTTGTCAACAAATTAAAACGTTTACTATCGTATTTATTCATACGAATGGATGTATGCGTCCATTCTTTAAAAAAAGATCTGATAAAATCGTTACCTTTTTTTCATGTGTAGCCCTCATTACAATGCTACCACGATTTAGTCTTGCATTTCGGCATAGCAAGGGTTCACAGAAATGCACGATTAGTATCAAGAAGCAATCTTTGCATGGCAACAGTCCATGGAAATGCAAAGTCAGCAGCACGTACGGATTAAGATCATACACGCCGAATGATTCCCGTGACTATGGAAATCGTAATAAGACACCGCGACCCTTTTATATTCGGCCTAATCGTAGACTGCGAGAGTTTTTCATAAATAAATCTTAACAATACGTTATGCGCGTCGTAAGTAACTGGTATCCAGTTTACATTTGCAATAACATTGCATGACTGGTCTAATCATCATCACGAGCGCGAACACCAAACTTAAAAATAAATAGGGAAAAATACACTGGCAATGGGAATCAAGCGCAATAATTGAAATAAACAAAATTATCAATGATTTATTAATCAATAAATAACAAATGTTTTGGCATCATTCCGAGCCATCATTAGTAGATACATTACTGGTATATGTGATCATTGTTTCAAGTCCCTTGGAAAATTATACATAATAGTTGCAAGACCAAGTGATTTGGATCCAAAATCATTTGATCTTGCAATCATTGTAAGAGACATATATATAACTTTCTAAGTGGAGCTTGAAACAATCATCACATGTACAGATAATATATCCACTGATGATGACTCGAAATGATGCCGAAACGTTTGTTACTTATTAATAAATCATTGATAATTTTGTGCTAATTACTGCGCTTGACTCTCATTGCCAGTGTAAGGAAGAGGAGAACAAATAGTGTTGGATTTTTCTCTCTCTCCCGTAATGCTAATTTCAGATTTACAAGATACGATTTTTATAAATAAAAAGATATAATAATTTTTTCTTTTTTGTAAAATAAATAAAAATGAGTGTCTGACAAAAAATCGATATAGTGGACAGTAATGCCATATATTCCTATTCTTTTTTTTTTATTGAAATTATCTGTATAAAAGATCTATAAATGAATGTATATAAGATATTCTAGAATCGTTTTACTTCGTTATAAAACATTTATTAGATTATATGCATATTTATTTTGTGCTGTTCTGCAAGATATGTAAATATGTAATGCGATAGTTTTCAAGAGTTTTTCCATGCACAATTGTCTTCAATAGAGCTATTTGACTATAAAGCATTATACTATAAAGCAACATTAGAAAGTTAGATAAGTTAGATAAGTTAACTCTATAAAGATTACGCGTTTCGCGGATTTCCTCCGTGTCTAGATTGATTTTTGGAATGCCAACCTTTTTGTGAACCTTGCACAGATTTGTGCTATTTTTTTGGGTGGTTTAAAGATAGTTCGGATATTTATTTAATATCCTGCTAATCCGATCTGTTGATCTTTTGACATATAGAAGAATGGATAAGATTCTTTCATCTGGTTGTGTGACAGAGACCGTTGTCTTGTTTGTATGTTTATTGATTGTTTTGATTATGTCTTTTTTGTCGTGTCCGTTTTTCTGTAAGGCTAGTTTTAAGTAGTTGAGTTCTGTCTGTAGATGTTCTTTGTCAGAGATGGTGAAAGCTATGTACAAGTAAGTTGATTGCAGAATGTTTTTGCTGGGTGGTGCTCTAAGTTAGCTCATGATTTGTTTTACAGGCACATATGGTGGTATATACTGCACTCCAATTTTAAATTTGAAATTATGTAATGAAAAGACTAAAGAATAAATAATGTAAATAAAACTGATTTCGGAAATTACAAGCATTTAAAATGACATAATATTGTTAATAATATAGTCACTTATTTTTAAACTACACAATTTGCAAATGAAAATCGTTAGAATTTTATTTTCGCATTCGTAGAATTCGTTTTTAGCTGATTTGGCATAGAAACAAGCCACCAATACAAATTATGAGTTTGTACTTCCTTAATTAGTTAAATAAATCATTTTATTAATATTAATAAAGTACAATAATTAGTTTCTGAGAATAAGAAGAGTCAGTTTAGGAGATCTATGTCAGTATCAACGACTTTCCTCTAAGCATTTTGCAAAATATATAATTATACATTCAATTTTATTTCCATTTCGTTTTGCAAAACATATAGTCATACATTGAATTTCATTTTTATTATGTATTGTATTTTCATCCTATGCGTTAATAATAAAAAAATATTGCATGCGTGTACTAGCAGATTCTATAAAAAAATAGAGTTACTTAAATAATTATTCATGCGCTTTAATCTTGTTTTAAATTTATGAAACGTATTACAATTTTTATGAAGCATTTCGTTTTGCAAACTGTACATATAACCATATATTAAGTTTTATTCTCAGTATGTAATTTTCAGTATATAATTTTTAGCTTCTGTGCATTTCAAAATACAAATAATATACGCGTGCGTACTACATGTGCTATTAAAAAACATAATTTTATTTTTTAAACATTACTTTTTAAAAATTATTCACGCGTTTTTTTTTTACGAATATTACAATTAATATAAATAAATATTACAATTAATATAAATATTACAATTAAATTAAACTAAAAATGTAACGTTTTGTGATATAAATAATAAAAAGTATAAAAAAATAATAATAAATTAATAAAAATCCAAAAAAGTTTTCTAATAGCTGCTTAAAGTACCAGCAGTCAGATTAAAAAAATTCAATAAATAGTTTAACAGCAAAATTACTGAAATATGTAAAGTAATTTTAAACAATTTTTAATTTGATCGCTGTCACCGCAAGTAGTAAAATACCATGTAACATGTCATTTTCAATCAATACTTTAGATTTTCTGATAGTTCTAACGCTTTCGATATGTTATGCACAGAAAGTCCTCACTCTTAAGTATTATTAAATAAATGTTTAATGTTATGATTGCTGGTAGCACATTTTTGATAAGTATGCGATGCCGCTAGTAGGAGAGGCCGGGGTTAAAAATAACATTTTTTTGTTTTTATAAATTAAGAAGTCTATGTTTGCCATAGATTTTCAATTTATCTACACAAATAAAGAGGAGATTAAAGATTAATTTTACAGTAATAGAATGCCATTAATCTAGTTTCTAAAAGTTGCGACCATTTTAATAAACCGAGGTATGTTGTTTACCCCGACTTAAAGTAGTAACAATGTTGGGGCAAGTTGTAATCTATATTAATATGAGTTAAATAGTGTGAAATGAAAGCAGAAAAAAAAATGAAATTATTTTTAATTACTTATTACATATTTTTAATTATATATATAAATGATTAACAACTGTAATACATATCTTTCACTTAACATATTATTATTTTTTACTATTATATAAATGAACAAACATAAATTGTCTTTTTTAATTAATACAACATAGTACTATTATAATATTAAACAAAATAGGACTTTTTTCCTTATAAGGAGCACAACATAACAGTTTGTTTTAGTAAGATCGATTATATTAGAAGGAAAAATTTATAAAAAAAAACAATCTTAATCTTCAGAAGATTTTTCAGAATAACAATTGGAGCAAAATGATACTTATCAGATTTGATACAACGCTCATGTTTGCACACATGAGGTATTGGATCCAATCTTCGCTTGATTTGCTTGCAGTGTACAATTCTACAAGTACAAACTAAACATGAACAGTTTCAGTAATTGTTATTGCTATCTTTATTTTCTTCGTCATTTTTTTGCAAAATTTTCTTTTTCACACTTTTTCTCTTTGCAATTATCTTTGGTTTTCTTTTGGTTTTCTTTTCCAATTTTCTTTTTGTTTTTTTTTCTTCGTCTCTTGTTCTAATTCCAACGTTTTTTTCCGAAGTATCTGTTAAAATGGCAGCTTTCCTAACTTTTTACGCCGAGCCCTTCCTTTCATTGCAGCTTTAGAAAAAAGTCTAATAGTTTCGGGAGAGAAATTTGCATTCTTTACTATCACTTCTTCATTATTTATGTTCATGTTCCAGATGTGACGCCATGTGCTGTATCGATATCGATTATTTGTCGTCGTTGTACTAGTTGTCTGCAAAGTTGCATTATTGTCATTGCCGGTATTATCTAAGACCAGATTTGAGACATCAGCTAGATAAATCAGTGACAAAAGATAGTACGAAATCAGTTTCATTAAAAACATTTTAGTCGAAGGAATAAATTCCAGTCTTTCTAAATTCACCTTGAATATTTGTTGGTGTAGCTGCAAGTGGCCTGGCAGATCATAAATGGTCCTAGTTTTTTCTTAGAATTATTTCTCTTTCCAATTGTCTTGAGCATTCGCGCAATATGTCTTGAAGGGTCCATTCACTGAGTTGAAAGATTGTAATTTGTGTGTGATGTTGTGTGTGATGGAAATGAAAGCATAATGATGTTGTTTTTTTTTGTACAACTTGAAAATCAATGCGAGAAAAATGATTATCTAATAATAATAGATTCTGATGGAGGTTTAACATGTTTAATAAAATGATCCATAAAAATTAAAAATTCATTGGCCGACCAGATGCATTTCCTGCACCAATACTTTCTGGTGGACCGTCTCGAAGAAATAAATCTTTATATTTAAATCTTGGAAAAACAAACATTGATGGGATGTTGTTACCATTTGCATTAATCGCCAATTCTAATAATTAAAGTTCCTCTCTCACCAGATGTTATAGAGCCCATCTGCTTAGATCCTTTTTGAGTTATAATTTTTTTCAGTTTCTGCACTGTTATCACACCAGTTTCGTCTAAATTCCAAATTCGAGAAGGAAGAAAGTTATGATGCGACATTACTTCGTCTAGTTTAAAAAAAACTTCTCTACATTGCTTGTTGAATGAGCACAGCTTAAGCTCTGGTGTATCCTAATAGAGAGTTGAGGATTCCTTTTTAAGAAATTTGTCAACCAATCAGCTTTTTGATTGTTATGCCATGATACGGGAATTTCAAGACCAAATGATGTAGCGCAGTCGTAAGCTAGTTTCGTATTTCGCGGAAATAAACCAAAGTAGATATTTGCACATCTTATCAAATATTCAGCTAACTTCTTTTCTTAATTGGAAAATTAATCAGGGTTTTTTGTGTCCAACGGACTTATTCTGATCCATTTTTTGCTTTTTTATAAATCTACTTAAAGTGACATGACATAATTCGAAAGTTTTTGCTATAAATCTCCCTTCATCAGTCACTAATCGGGCGGCTGTTTTATAAATATCTAATGAGACAATCCCGCGAGTTGTTTTTCTTTTATAATTCCTCATTGTGATTCTAAAAAACAAAAAAAAAACGATATAGTTATGACGATAAAACGGTATAGTTACCGTCTACATAGTTTGTGTTAGAATTTAAAGCTACTTTCCTTTTGGGTGACACAGTCGATACAAATCGACACAAGTGTTGTTCCATTCTTCTTGATATTCAGTTCACTGAGAGAAAAGATTTTGTTAATTTAACAAGCCACTAGTATCTTTAACAAGTCATCGGTAAGCATGTGACAACAAAAATTGATTTGTTGTGATTGACAACTAATCTGCTATATCAACCAATTTTTAGTAATAGAAACAAACTATAAAACCTAACTTATCTTTTGGATAGACTTTAGGATCATAGAAATCATAGATGATCGTGAGGTCTTAAGTTGTAGGAAACTGATAAATCACAGTCAAATATAGGGAGAATAGTTGACTAAAATTGATCAATTTCTTACGATTTGAAACTTTACGACTTCTATGTATACATATATATGATTATTTGTTATATTGACGAGAAATAATTAATTTACAATAGTAACTAATCGATCATTTTCTTAACAAATATCATATATTTGTTTTCCCTTGATTTGTTCTTATAACAAAAATCATTTCTTTCAGAGACTGTCAAAGATAGAACGACACTTATGTCGATTAAAAGGAAAGCAGCCTAAGTTGTAACATGATACAATTTACCTCATCGGCATGTTATTTCTAATCCCAAAATACGAGATTTATTAAAGTAAAATAATTATATGAATAACGTTTAAAATATAATAAAATGATATTGTATATATGTTCACTGATTATCTTCCAAGTATGCGAGTAGAAATAGTATTGCTAATCAAATTTAATATTTACAAATGAGACCAAAATAATAACAGAAATAACATCGAGAAATATTTACTAACGTAATGTGCAGGCACGTCATACACAGCGTGCGCTACGCGAGCAGAGTGGGACGTGATTGTTGTGGCAGTTATCTCTTTCTGTCTTATAGCACTATCTATTCTCCTTTATAACAATGTTTAACTTCATAACAAAGTTATAAACTGTGTTTCAATCTACTCCTGTTACTTTTAATCCTGGCCTCCTCTACATTCGCAATAAATGATCTCGAATAATTTAATGGACAGATTAAAAATGTTGAAGGAAAGTCTATGACTAGATCATTTAAAGAAAGAAGAAAAACTTTTGATATTATTTAAAATTATAATGATATATTTCATTTGTTGGGAGATAAATTAAACAGAACAAATAGAATTACACATTCTATTCCTACTATGGATAATGTTCCCATAGTTGTCAAACAATATAGATATCCTTCAATTCATAAAAAAGAAATTAAACAACAAATTAATAAATTACTTGAACAGGATTATTCAACTTTTTCTTTCGCCATTCAATTCTTCATTATGGATAGTACTATGGGTAGAAACCTGATGCTAATGGTAATAAACAATGGAAATTAGTGATACATTTTCGTAAATTAAACGATAACACAATCGGTGACGCGTATCCTTTGTCTAATATAGCGGATATTTTAGATTAATTAGGAAAATTTAGATATTTCATGCTTTGATTTTTATCAAATTCCGATGAATTCGCAAGATTCAATAAACAGTTTTTAGTAAACCGAATGGTCATTACAAATATAAAAAGATGCCGTTCAGATTAAAAAAATGCTCCTGCGACATTTCTACGCTTAATGGACAACGTTTTAATGAGATTACAAGGAAATGTTTGTTTCGTTTATTTATTGGGAGTACAAATAAGTTTCCGCCGTTTGCAAAAAACGGCACCACTAATAAACTATAGTTAAAATTGTTTGATGTAAAACGACACATCGTAAGATTGGATATCCGGCAACACCATAACCTTGAAATATGAGTGATTTTGTATCAGCATCATATTTTTTTTTACGAAAATGTCGAGTTTTGAGTCGAATAAGCATCATTTGCGGGAACTTTTGATTTACTTCTTTAATTTGAAGAAATCTGTAGCTGAGGCTCATAGATTGCTTGTAGAAGCCTATGGTGATGCTGCCTTAAATGAGAGAAATTGTGAGTGGTTTCAAAAGTTTAAGAACGGTGAATTTGACGTCGAAGACAAAGAACGTAGCGAAAGGCCGAAAGTGCGGAATTGGACATTATTGGATGAAGATTCATGCCAAACGCAAAAAGAACTTGCACTTACATTAGGAGTGACTCAACAAACAATTTCATATTGACTAGCGATGGCCATTACTTTGAATAAAACATTATGTATGTTCTTTCAAAATAAATGCTTAATTTTTGATTAAAAACGGCAGTAACTTATTTGTACTCCCAATAGATGATATTGTTATTTACGTGAAATCTTTGGAAGAGCATTAACAAAACCTTAACCAACTTTTCCAACGACTAAGAAAAGCCGATCTTAATTTATAACTAGATAAATGTGAATTTTTCAAAAAAGAGCTTCTTTACTTATAAGGGAAGTTTTACAACTGTTCGAAACCGATTTGATTCTCCATGAAATATACTGTAAAACACGAAAATCTGAGACATGTATTTTTTATACTTGCGCTAACTCATGTTTAAGGAGTGAACCGCTTTGAAAAAAAAACGATATTTTTCTTTCGAGACAAATATCGGAAGTATAAAAGATCGAAAAAAATTTTTCAAACAAAAATTGTACGATTTCAAGAGTACTTTCAAGTTATAAAGAAAAAAATTTTTATATATTTTTTTGTTTAATAAAATACCTTCACCATCTAATTATCTTACATTTTCAATTTTTTTTTATACCAAATTAAAGATAATTTTTTTTACAAAATCAACTATGTGTAATGAAGTTACTGTAACGTCTGGCTATCGAATTCACAGCCGACCGCTACCAGCTGACGAGCGAAAACACGCCGTCAGAATAATAGATTTAAATATACATAACTCAACCAGAATGATGCTCTTCACGGGCGATTTACGTAATCGCAATACCTCCCGTACCGCGAGCGATTACCAATCGGTTAGGTATATAAACCGATCTTTTGCAAGAACACGGATTATTCTCTCTGAAAATCGCCAAAATTCTTGGAGCACGGAATTCCCTGCGAAATAATCAGAGAGATAGCCATAATTCTCGCGCCATTTAATACTTATATTTTTCGCAATTCTCGCGCGACTTATATTTTTCACGATTCTTACGCGACTTAATATTTATTAGGTGTACAACTTTGCTTCCGCCGTTTTTTTTCCGAAATTCGAGGCTTTATTGTAAAAAACTGGTTATACATTTATGATTCAAAGTATTGTCCATCGCTGGCCACTACTTTCTC
>Ga0157363_1000581_pt1 | contig 28363 bp, 22 predicted proteins | sample AttsexASBM1_FD_111477 | JGI IMG/M metagenome (GOLD analysis project Ga0157363, IMG submission 111477) | Fungus gardens microbial communities from leaf cutter ant in Ribeirão Preto, State of São Paulo, Brazil - Atta sexdens ASBM1 | ecosystem: Host-associated > Fungi > Mycelium > Unclassified ... | reverse complement strand
CTATCGGCTCTGTGGCACCCTTTATTGGTCTGTTCGGGACCGTTTGGGGAATCATGAACAGCTTTATCGGAATTGCTCAAACCCAGACGACTAACCTGGCGGTCGTAGCGCCGGGAATTGCCGAGGCACTGCTGGCTACGGCGGTTGGCCTGGTGGCTGCGATTCCTGCCGTAGTGATTTACAACGTATTTGCCCGGATGATTGCCGGATATAAAGCTTCATTAAGCGATACGGCCGCTCAGGTGTTATTGCTGCAGAGCCGTGATCTGGATCTCGGTCAGAGCCATGAGCCGGTAGATCTGCGGGCTTCGGCACATAAACTGCGTGTGAGTTAATGGCTATGGCTATGCATCTGAAAGATGATTTAGAAAGCGATGGAGAAATGAGTGAGATTAACGTGACGCCGTTTATCGATGTCATGTTAGTGCTGTTGATTATTTTTATGGTTGCCGCGCCGCTGGCGACCGTGGATGTCAAGGTTAACCTGCCGGCTTCGACCAGCGTTCCACAGCCCCGTCCGGATAAGCCGGTCTATCTGAGTATTAAAGCAGACAAGCAACTGTATGTCGGCAATAACGAAGTCTCGAAAGAGCAGTTAGTCTCAGCTATTGATTCACAGACCACTGGCAATAAAGATACCACCATTTTCTTCCAGGCGGATAAAGATGTGGACTATGCCACTCTGATGGGCGTGATGGATGAGCTACGCGCCGCAGGCTATCTGAAAATTGGACTGATGGGGCTGGAAAGCGCTGGCAGCAGCGCAGCCAATTAATTCCGGCACTGAGCAACACCGAATAAGCCTCCCTCCGGGAGGTTTTTTTTACCTGTTATTCAGAAATAGTCTGATGCTCCTGCCGGGTGGTTGTTATTTTGTTACCAAATTGTATGTTTCTGTAAATCGTAAAGATGACTGCCGTCACATCTTTCCCGTGTCAACCGGGGTAAATAGTCAGAGCAGACTAAAACTATAACGGCAGGGTTGAGCAATGAATGATTCGGTGACTTCTGCTCCGGCGGCTAAAACCAGCGGAGCTAAATCTATTTTCCGGGTGACCAGCGGAAACTTCCTTGAAATGTACGACTTTATGGTGTTTGGCTATTATGCTACCGCCATTTCTAAAACCTTTTTCCCTGGCAATGATCCTTACTCATCGTTGATGTTGACACTGATGACTTTTGGGGCCGGTTTTCTGATGCGACCTCTGGGGGCAATCATTCTCGGGGCTTATATTGACCACCATGGCCGTCGCAAAGGGTTGTTGTTGACCCTGTGCCTGATGGCTATTGGCACCCTGACGATTGCCCTGACCCCCGGATATCAGACGATTGGCGCTGCGGCTCCGTTAATTATCCTGGCTGGTCGTCTGTTACAGGGGTTCTCTGCCGGGGTGGAACTGGGAGGAGTATCCGTTTACCTGTCAGAAATCGCCCCCAAAGGACGTAAAGGTTTTTATGTCAGCTGGCAGTCGGGGAGTCAGCAAATATCAGTCATCTTTGCCGCATTGCTGGGACTGATGCTGAATCAGTGGCTAGGCAAAGGGCAGGTGACGGACTGGGGTTGGCGCATTCCATTTATTATCGGCTGTATGATTGTTCCTTTCCTGTTCTATATCCGGCGGATGCTGGAAGAAACAGAAAGTTTTCAGCAGCGTAAACATCGCCCGGGGATGACAGAAATTATGCGCTCGGTCGCCAGTAACTGGGCACTGGTGCTGGCCGGGATGTTGATGGTGGTGACCACGACCGTCATGTTCTATATGATTACCGCCTTTACCCCGACCTTTGGTAAGACAGTACTGATGATGACGGACCACCAGAGTTTTATGGTGACGTTGTTAGTGGGGGTGTCGAATTTATTCTGGTTGCCGGTCATGGGGACCTTGTCCGACCGGATCGGTCGCCGTCCACTGTTAATTACTTTCACCCTGTTAACCATGCTGACCGCGTGGCCAGTACTGAAGTGGATGGTGGCAGCACCATCGTTTGGGCATCTGCTGACCGCCGAGCTGTGGCTGTCTTTTCTCTACGCCAGCTATAACGGGGCAATGGTGGTCTATCTGGCTGAGATTATGCCGGCCGAAGTACGTGCTGCGGGTTTCTCTCTGGCCTATAGCCTGGCAACAGCCTTATTTGGTGGATTTACACCAGCGGTGTCCAGTTATCTGATTCATGCGACCGGTGACAAATCAATGCCGGGAGCATGGCTGACCTTTGCCGGTTGTTGTGGTCTGGTAGGGACACTATGTATTGGTTACCTGGTTCGCCGTTATCAGCAAAAAAAAGCAGCCGGGCCACTGCACAGTATGTAGTCCGTTGTCGCTCAGGCCACAGGCCTGAGCGACCTGGTATTTTGCAGTAAGGACTCTTCTGTGTACTATCCGCCTGAATAAAACCGAAATTTACCCGGGATTTCTTCGGGGAAATTATTTTTTTTAGCCATTAGATTAATTAAGGTTTGTTTCCGGCGGATTATCTGGCGTACTATGCCCTCTGTCAGAAAATTCTCTGACAGATTTTCATGCAGCAACATTCGTTGCGCTATGTTTGTTTCCGGCCCCCGTGGGCAGACCTGTAAATTTTTACAGCTTAATGAAATAATGGAAAATAACGCATAAGTTATGGCGTTGGCTGTTGCCTGTGAGTTGTAAATGAATATGACAGCTTTCCTTTTTGTCTCTGTCATTTTTATTTGTATCTTTGCTTAATAACCCAAGACAAAGGGAGTCAGCATGCTGGATGTATCCTGGAATAAATGGCTGGTGTTAATTTCACTTATCATCGCCTTTATCGCCTCTTTTACTGCGCTTGATACAGCAGGACGGGTTGCCAGTTCCCAGGGATGGAAAGCAAAGCTATGGCTGGTGGGTGGCGGTACTGCGATGGGTATTGGTGTCTGGTCGATGCATTTTATTGGCATTCTGGCCATGATGTTTCCGATGCCGATGCACTACGGTACCGTTGATACCGCGGCGTCTTTAATCATCGTTATTATTGCTTCTGTTGCCGCCCTGCAACGGGTGATTGGTCAACAACAACTGAAGTTTAGCCGCTTGTTGGGGGGGGCGCTGTTACTTGGTAGCGGCGTGGTAGGGATGCATTACGTCGGTATGTATGCTCTGCTTGTTCAGCCGCCTATCGAATGGAATTACTGGCTGGTCGCTTTATCAGTACTGATAGCCTATGTGGCATCAGGCGTAGCGCTCTGGCTGGCTTTCAATCTGCGCAAAGGGGATAACGGTATCGTGATGCGCCGTATACAGGCATCTCTGGTGATGGGGGTTGCCATTGCCGGAATGCATTATACCGGTATGGCGGCCGCCAGTTTTCATGAAACCAGTTATATTGACGGACATGGGGTGAATTCACCGACGCTGGCTATCTGGGTGTTCCTGTTTACTCTGGCGATACTGGGCTCCAGCCTGCTGATTTCGATGGTCGACTCTCAAATTAAAGCCACCCGGCTTGCGAAAAAATTACATCAGGCCAACCGCGAACTCCACAAACTGGCGATGCATGATCCCCTGACATTGCTGCCTAATCGTGTTTATCTGGAAGAACAACTGGAACATTATATCCGTAATGCCTCTGCAGGTATTGAGACCTTCTCTCTGATGTTCCTGGATCTCGACGGTTTCAAAATGATTAATGATGCTTACGGACACCACATTGGTGACCGTCTGCTGGTGACGGCTTCTGACCGTCTGAAAAGTATTCTTGAAAAAGATCAGGTGCTGGCGCGGGTAGGGGGAGATGAATTTATTTTGCTGACTCCGGGCACTTCTGTTGAGCAGGCTGAAGACATCGCCGCCCGGATGGTGAAGTCGATTGAGCAACCTTTCCATATCGCTGAATATGAACTGATGGTTTCTATCAGTATTGGTATTGCACAGTATCCGCAACATGGCGCTGAAGGTCGCGAAATGATGTTCAATGCTGATGTTGCGATGTATCACACCAAAAATAACGGTCGTAACGGTTACAGCATCTACCGTGCCAGCATGAATTCGATGGGTAAAAGCCAGGTACAACTGAAAAACGAATTGTGGCGGGCGCTGTACCACAACGAACTGCGTCTGTTCTATCAGCCGAAGAATGATGCACAGAGCGGCAGCATCATCGGCTACGAAGCCCTGGTACGCTGGCAGCATCCGACCCGCGGCCTGCTCTCTCCGGATAAGTTTTTACCGATTGCCGAAAAGAGCGGTATGATTATTCAGGTCGGTGAGTGGGTGCTAAATGAAGCCTGCCGTCAGCTGGCAATCTGGCATGCTCAGGGCAATACTGAGCTCTCCGTTTCGGTGAACCTTTCAGCACTTCAGTTTGAGCAGGAAATGTTGCAAAGCGTCGTGCTGAATGCCTTATCGGCCAATCAGGTTCCGGCCGACAAACTTATCCTGGAAATTACCGAAACCACCGCAATGCGTTCCCCGCAGGAAACGATTCGTATTCTGACGGCCCTGAAAGAATATGGTATTAAAGTCTCGATTGACGATTTTGGTACCGGTTATTCCAGTCTGCTGTATCTGCAAAGTATGCCTGCCAGTGAGCTGAAAATTGACCGTGCATTTGTCCGGGAGATCAATAAGCAGTCCACCGATACCCGGTTGTTGGCGATGATCATCGATCTGGCCAAAAATATGAATCTGAACATCGTGGCGGAAGGTGTAGAAACCGAGGAACAGCAACGTCAACTGGCAAGCCTGGGATGTAACATCCTGCAGGGGTTCTATTTCAGTCGGCCGGTACCTCCGGAGCAGCTGGTAATGCCGGAAATCGCCGGTAAGCTGCCCCGTCCGGTTAAACTGGATCTGGTGCCGGAAACCGGATCGCAAAAAATCAGGGCCTGATCGGTGGCACAGTGCTGTCAATAGTCCTGTGGTTGTCGACAGGAACCGTAATTCCGGAGTGATGTGAGTAAATTTCAGCAGATTGCACAACAGATGCAGCAGCAAATAGAGGCGGGCGTCTGGCAGCCAGGAGATAAGCTGCCTTCGTTACGTTCCCAGTCTGAACTGTTACAGGTCAGTCTGATGACCGTAATGAATGCCTATACTTTGCTGGAAAGCCAGGGCTGGATTACCTCTCGTCCGCAATCCGGGTACTATGTCGCCCCCGGCCTCCCCCGGCAAGCTGCGGCGGTGAGACACAGTGAACAGACGGACACTAACCGTTTTGTTTTCGATGTCCTTCAGGCCTGCCGTGATCCACAGATAGTGCCCTTTGGCTCAGCGTTTCCCGACCCTGAACTGTTTCCGATGCGGGCATTGATGCGTTCATTAGGCGATGTTTCCCGACATTTGACCGTGAGTGATGCTATCGATAATCTGCCGCCCGGTAATGTGGAATTACGCAAGATTCTGGCCCGTCGCTATACCCGTCAGGGCATTCTGGTCTCACCTGACGATATTGTGATCACCAATGGCGCTATGGATGCTCTGAACCTGAGCTTGCAAGCGGTGACAGAACCGGGGGACTGGGTGATTATCGAAAGCCCCGCATTTTACGGTGCCCTGCAGGCGATTGAACGGCTAAAACTGAAAGCGCTGGCGATCCCTGCCTTGCCTGGCGAGGGGATTGATTTGCTCCGACTGGAACAGGCGCTGCAACGCTGGCCGGTAAAAGCCTGCTGGCTAATGACCAGTCACCAGAACCCACTGGGTTACACCTTATCCGCAGAACGTAAACAGCAACTGGTCAGTCTTCTGGCAGAGAATCAGGTGGCGCTGATTGAAGACGATGTTTATGCCAGTCTGTGGGAAGGGGAGCAGCCCCCGCTACCGGCTCTGGCATGGGATAAGGGCGGAACAGTGTTGCATTGTGGTTCTTTCTCGAAAGATCTGGTGGCCGGATTTCGTGTCGGCTGGGTAGTCACCCGGGGACATGCGTTGCGGGTTCAGCAGCTACAGCTGATGAGTACTCTGTCGGTAAGTACGCCGATACAACTGGCACTGGTCGGTTTCCTGGAAAGCCAGCACTATGACCAGCACCTGAAACGCCTGCGGCGCCAGCTCGTCTCACGTAAAAAACTGGCTATTGCGGCTTTGAAACGGGCCTTGCCCGGAGAAGCCGTGATCCATGCTGATCATGGCGGGTATTTTTTGTGGATTGAGCTGCCTGCAGGCATGGACAGTACACTGCTGTATCACCAGGCGCTGCAGAAGGGGATTAGTATAGCGCCGGGAGAGCTGTTCTCAGCGTCCCGGCAGCATCATCACTGTTTTCGTTTTAATGCCGCCTGGCCGTGGGATCAACGTGCAGAGCAGGCGGTGACTATTCTTGGGGAGTTGATTAGCGACCAGCTTGACTGACCCCCTCAGATAGTCGCTGCACTGCGCCCCCCCCAAGCCAGATGATAGATATCGTAAAAATCCACCTCCCCTTTTTTTTCCAGTAACCTGGCGATACCCTGTTTCACCTGTGATGGCACTTCCGGGTCGTTGTTAATGGCGTTGATGCATTGCTCAGAGACGGCACGAATATAGTACCATTCGCCGTTATAGCAGACCCGTAAATCCAGGGCATCGATATCTTCAAACCGGTATTTAGGCGAGATATCCATCAGCATTAACAGGCTCATCCCCAGCACAAAGGCGGTGGCGAACCAGAAGGCAGGCCAGCCCAACATTTCGGTAGAGAAGATCAGCGCCACGCACAATGCATAACAAAGATACATCACGAACCACAGTCCGGGATGTTTACGTAAAAACGTAAAACTGAAGCGTGGCAGGTTATCCCGTCGTTCTGCAGTATTAAGACGATCGATTTCCTGCTGAAGAATTTGTTTAACTTTATCCATATATCCTCCGCTGTTCTGCCCTCAGTTCATCATAAATATTTCATACAGGAAAGAGACAGATAAGCCAATCGTGGCTATAACAGTTAACGGAACGACGATTTTTGTTAACCGGTTGCTGCATAACAGTGAAAACCCGTCATGGCAGGCACTGTTATGGGGGAGAGCGGTGGAATGTAAAGTTAACCCGTTAAAAAACAGCCAGTTTGCAATTCCCTGAAACGGTGCACCTCCACACTGCGCGCACAGATAACAGGCGTGGCGACGAAGTTCAGGGCTCGTTTCGCGATATTGAGCAGGTTTCTTTTCGATAAACAACACTAACTGACGGGATTTCAGAAAATTTTATGCCCAACTCCTGGCATAAAAAATGCAGAGCTATCTCAGGTCATCACAGGAAAGCGGTGGGTGGAGCATGAATCATAGCTATCAGATAGCAGCAAATTTTTATGATGAGATGTTACTCAAAGATGGATTGTACCGGCCCCACTACAAAGACTACTGGGAGTGGTTAAAACAGGCTGATAAAGAGGCTATCGCCCGCAAAAAAGAGGAGGCAGAACTATTATTTCACCGCGTCGGCATTACTTTTAATGTGTATGGGGATGATGACGGTGCCGACCGGCTAATCCCGTTCGATAGTGTTCCGCGCATTATCCCGGCCAGTGAATGGGCGCAACTGGATAAAGGTATCCGCCAGCGGGTCCAGGCATTAAATCTGTTTCTGCACGATATTTATCACCAGCAGCATATCCTGAAGGCCGGCATTATTCCTGCCGAACAGGTACTGGTCAATGATCAATATCAACCCTGCATGCAGGGTGTTGATTTGCACAGGAACATTTACGCACATATCGTCGGTGTGGATATGGTGCGTAACAGTGACGGTGAATACTATGTGTTGGAGGACAATCTTCGGACACCATCCGGGGTCTCTTATATGCTGGAAAACCGTAAAATGATGATGCGGTTGTATCCGGAATTGTTTGCCACTCAGTCGATTGCTCCGGTGGAGCGTTACCCCTCACATCTGTTGCAAACCCTTCGTGAAAGTTCGCCGGTCAACGATCCGGTTGTGGTGGTATTAACCCCGGGTCGCTTTAACAGTGCTTACTTTGAACACAGCTTCCTTGCTCAGCAAATGGGGGTTGAACTGGTGGAAAGTGCCGATCTGTTTGTCAAAGATGGTGCGGTGCTGATGCGCACTACCGAAGGCCCGTGCAAAGTGGATGTTATTTATCGCCGTGTTGATGATGCCTTTCTCGACCCTCTGGCATTCCGGGCTGATTCAATGCTGGGTGTTGCCGGTTTGCTGTCAGTTTACCGTGCAGGTAACGTGGTGCTGGCGAATGCTATCGGCACCGGGGTTGCTGATGATAAGTCGATATACCCCTATGTCCCGGATATGATCCGTTATTACCTGCAGGAAGAACCTATTCTCAATAATGTGCCCACCTGGCAATGTCGTCGTCCAAAAGATCTGAGCTATGTTTTGGCCAATTTAGACAAAATGGTCGTTAAAGAAGTCCATGGTGCCGGTGGTTACGGCATGCTGATTGGTCCGGTTGCCAGCCGTGCCGAAATTGAAGATTTCCGCGCCAGACTGCTGGCCCGTCCGGACAATTATATCGCTCAGGATACGTTGTCGTTATCCACCTGCCCGACATTTACGGGGGAAGGGCTGGCGCCACGGCATATCGATTTACGGCCATTTGCCCTGTGCGGAGCCGATATCCGACTGGTTCCTGGCGGGCTGACCCGGGTCGCATTAACGGAAGGGTCACTGGTGGTGAACTCCTCTCAGGGAGGAGGAACCAAAGATACCTGGGTTCTGGAGGATGATTCATCATGTTAAGTCGCACAGCCAGTGGATTGTATTGGATGGCACGTTATCTGGAACGTGCCGAGCAGCTTGCCCGGGTTCTGGATGTGACTAACCGGTTATCGATGCTGTCGGTTCATCAGAAACAAGGGGACGAACTGTTACTGCCGGTGAATCTGACCGGGACCAGACAGCTGTTTGAAATGCTTAACGGCCGTTACACCATGCCGCAGCTGTTTAACTTTTATGCACTCGACGATCGTAATCCCGGCAGTATTTACAGTTGCTGGCAATCGGCGTGGAACAACGCCCATGCGGTGCGGGGCAGCCTGTCATCGGAAGTCTGGGAAAGTATTAACAGTACCTGGATTGAACTACGTAATATGCGTCGTCGTGGGGTGACCAGTGCTAATGCCGACAGTTTTTTTGACTGGGTCAAGGAACGTTCCCACCTGTTTCGTGGCGCGTTGCTCGGCACTCTGTTACGTGGCGATGCGCTATACTTTATTCAACTGGGTACACAACTGGAGCGTTGTGACGGAACCGCCCGCTTGCTAAAGATTAACCAGGAATTGCCCGTAGTACAGGAAGACTCGGTACGTGAATACTACTTCCTCGACACCTTATTGCGAGCCGTATCGGCAAAAGAGGGGTATCACACGATTTTCCATCAACAGGTAATGCAGGATAACGTGAATCAGTTGCTGATTCTGCGCAGCGAGAGTCCTCGCTCATTGCACTCCTGTATCGACGCTATCTCAAGGCAGCTGGAGCTGATTGGCAGACACGGGGAAGACAGGCCACGCTTACTGACCAGCCAGATGTTGGCAGAGTTACGATTTAACAGCTGGGAAAGTTTAATTACTGACGGAGTCTCCGTCTGGCTGGAAAACTTCTCTTCGCGGATAAATCTGCTGGCGCAAAGTATTCAGGAAACGTATCTGGAGGCACAATGAAACTGACAATCGATCATAAGACCTGGTATAGCTATGACGATCAGGTGAAACTCAGCACCCAGTACCTGCGTCTGACACCACAGAACACACCCAATCAGCAGATTGTTCACTGGGAGCTGATGCTGCCTGGCGAAGCCACACAGACGGTGGATGCCTACGGCAATGTGATGCATGTGCTGACTCTGGACTCTCCCCATCAGGTGCTGGAAATTCAGGCCCGTGGGGAAGTGACCATTCTTGAGCATGATGATTTCAGCTATACCGATGAATGCCATTTGTCGCCACTGGTATTCCTTCGTTTCTCTCCATTAACCCAGCCGGATCGTGATATCCGTGCTTTTGCTCAGGAATACTGGCAGGAGGCTCAGCCACTGGTTTCTCTGGAAGCATTAATGACGGCCGTGTTGGAAAAAATGCCGTATCGTCCGGGCAGTACCACCGTGGCCGATACGGCCAGCGAAGTCTTTGCCCGGGGAACCGGCGTCTGTCAGGATCACAGCCACGTTTTTCTGGCTTGTTGTCGCAGCCTGGGGATTCCGGCACGTTATGTCAGTGGTTACCTGTATACTGACAATAACGAGCATGTCGCCACTCATGCCTGGGTAGAGGCCTTTGTGAATGATCGCTGGGAAAGTTTTGATATTACTAATAATACCCGTGATACCCGTCAGCATCTGAAACTGGCTGTCGGGGTCGATTATCTGGATGCCTGCCCGGTCCGCGGAGTACGGCTGGGTGGCGGGGGCGAAAGTATGCGGGCTGTAGCAGCCGTGCAGAAGGTTGCTCCGCAACAATAGCACTTATGGAATCAGGATCCTTACTATGACTTATTGCGTCGCAATGCGTTTATCTTCAGGCATGGTATTTGTGTCTGACTCGCGGACTAATGCCGGCGTTGACCATATCTCTACCTTCCGAAAGCTACACGTTTTTCAGGTAGACAATGAACGGACGCTGGTCCTGCAGAGTGCCGGCAATCTGGCCACGACTCAGAGTGTGCTCAGTTTGCTCAGGAGAGCTCATCAGGAAGAGGGTGAAATGTCAGGGATTTTGAAGTCAGCATCTCTGTATGATGTTGCACTGAAGGTCGGAGAAACTCTGCGCGAAGTGATTAAACGTGACGGGGAGGAGTTCAGTGGTACTCTGTTGCTTGGCGGGCAGATTCGGGGTGAAGAACCCCGGTTATTCCAGATTTATGCGCAGGGGAATTTTATTGAAGCCAGTGTCGATACTCCCTATTTTCAGGTGGGAGAGAGTAAATATGGTAAGCCGATCATTGACCGTGTTTTGCGTTATGAAACCCCACTGGAACAGGCGATGCAATGCGCACTGATTTCTATGGATTCCACACTGGCCAGTAATATATCCGTTGGTCTGCCGTTGGATGTGATGATTTACCGGACCGACAGTTACAGCGATGCAGAACAGTACCACCTGACAGAACAGCATCCTTATTTCTCACAAATCAGGCAGTTATGGAGTAAAGGCCTGCTGAGTGTCTTTACCCGTCTGCCGCCTCTCGAATTATAATCCTCTCTCTGTGATGGCAGCCTATGGCTGTCATCACTCTGTCATCCCTGAAACGTAATGTGCATCAGTGCCTTATTTAATCTGTTTCAGGGGGACTCCCGGTGTTTACCGTCGATCATCTGTTGCGGGACTATTGGCCTGAATTTAATGCCTCTGAATGGCAAAAACGGTTTTTACGCCGGATGATGCGTGAACAGGAATTTATCCGGTTTGCTGCTGAATATCCTCATCTTCATGGACTGGAGATGGTTGAACAGATGCTCGAGTACCTGGATGTTCGCTGTGAACTCACCGCACGGGAGCTGGAACAAATACCGGTCAGTGGCCCGCTGGTGCTGGTGGCTAACCATCCACTGGGCGCGTTAGATGGACTGGCCTTATTGCATGCCGTAGCCCAGGTCAGACGCGATGTGAAGATAGTGGCTAACCGTTTACTAATGAGCCTCACCTGCCTGCACCCGGTGTTACTGCCGGTAGATAATATGGGGCAGAAAACCGGCCGCGAGCAGTTGTCCGGTATCCGGCAGCAGTTGGCTAATCAGGGAGTGGTTATTATCTTCCCTGCCGGGGAAGTTTCGCGCTTAAGCAGCAAGGGTATTAAAGATGGTCGCTGGCGCCACAGTTTTGTCCGGCTGGCTGCTAAAAGCCGTGCTCCGGTGCTGCCTGTGTTTGTCGCCGGTAAAAATAGTCTGCCATTTTATCTGACTGCCAAACTCTGTCCGCCGGCTGCGTTACTCATGCTGGTCAGAGAAATGTTCCGTTGTCGTGGGACTCGCGTAAAGATGAAGGTGGGTGCCCGCATTCCTTTCAGTAACTGGTATGACGGTCATACCCCGGCCAAAGAGCTGGCCTCCCGGCTACGTAAACATCTTTATCGGATCGCCCGTGGCCGCCCGGGGCTGTTTCAGACCGAAAATGCCATTGCCCGACCTGAAGACAGGGTAGCCGTGCGTAAACAACTGTTTAGCAGTGAACTGTTGGGGAGGCTACCCGACGGCAAATATATTTTTCTTTGGCAGCGCGGCAAAGAGAGCTATGTTCCGGTGCTGCGGGAGATTGGTCGCTTAAGGGAAATCGCTTTTCGGGCTGTCGGGGAAGGCAGTGGCCGACGCCGGGATCTGGATCGCTACGATGACGACTATTTCCATCTGGTATTGTGGGACGATGAAACGCTGGAGATTGTCGGTGCCTATCGTCTGTTGCCCACCGCATCGCAACTCACGGATGCAGAGACACGGGGGATCTACAGCCAAAGCCTGTTTGAATATGATCCGGGTATGCTACCGGTATTGTCACAGGGTATAGAACTGGGACGGAGATTCGTTCAGCCGGCTTACTGGGGCAGTCGCGGGCTGGAGTACCTGTGGATGGGAATCGGTGCATTTCTGGCCCGGTATCCGCATATTCGTTATCTTTTCGGTCCGGTATCCATATCCGGCGGACTTCCGTTAGCGGCGCGTGATTTGTTGGTGGCTTTTTACCGGCTCTATTTCCCTCCGGCGGCGGAGCTTGCCACATCCCGCCGTCCTTACCCTGCGTCGTTACCTGAAGTGCTTGCTCAGTTTAGTGGTGACGATTATCAGCAGGACTTACGCTGTCTGAAGCGTCTGCTGGCGAATATGGGATGCGCGATACCACCATTGTACAAACAGTATTCTGAGCTTTGTGAACCCGGCGGGGTGCAGTTTATTGATTTCGGCAGCGATCCGGATTTCAACAACTGTGTTGACGGGCTGGTGCTGGTGGATTTATCGCTGATTAAGCCGCTGAGATATCAGCGCTATGTTGGGGTATTTACCCGACAGGATGCTATGAATACACAGCAGAAGCAGACAGTATCGGGTACAGCAGAATAAAGCAGGGGACCGACCCCTGCTTAGCTAAACTCAGGCGTGAGTATTGCTGTTCATGCGGCCCAAATCTTTGTCCAGCAGGAAAGCCCCGTTGGAGCTATTTTCCAGCATGCCCAGTTTATCCAGAACATTTTTAAAGGTCTTCTCTTCTTCATGCTGCTCGGCAACATACCATTGCAGGAAGTTGAAGGTAGAGTAGTCCTGAGTGGTCATCGCGGCATGCGCTAGTTCATTGATTTTACCAGTGATTAACTGCTCATGCTGATAAGTACGGGTAAATACGTCAGACAGCGATTCAAAAGTGACCGGCGGAGCATCAATACTGCCCAGTACCGGTAATGCGCCAGTATCACTCAGGTAATCAAACAGACGCTGCATATGATCCATTTCTTCACGGGAGTGGCTTTTCAGGAATGAAGCAGCTCCTTCATAGCCTTTATCCGCACACCACGCACTCATTTGCAGATACAAATTGGCGGAATAGAATTCCAGGTTTAACTGATCGTTCAGACGGGAGATCATATCAGGAGTAAGCATAACAGTGACCTTTTAACAGAGATTATAATTTGTAACTTTATGGTGATGAATTATGCATCAGTTGAACGGCCTTGTGAAGAGGGAGTCTTGATAATTTCTTTATTTTTCATGTGCTTAGTAATGCGAATTATTTGGAATACGTAATGAAAGTCTTTCTCATTGTTATCTGTTTTTTAACAGGTGACGGATAATCCTCCAGTATCTGCTTCAGCACAAAACCGGGAGTCGCAGAGTTTTCCGGCAGGAAAAGACGCTTATTTCAGCGGTCAGCAATAATAAACCCTGCGGGCTGACATACCGTAAACGCCCGGTTTCATGTAACATATGCCCCGCGGAGAGCGGTGACGGGCAGAAATGCGGACCACAGGCCCTCCGGAACAAGTCCCGGGTATTGACTGAAGCCGCCGATGGCCGCTCAGTGATCTCTGTGATAAACGCCGGTGAAATATTTCCCGGCCTGCGTGATTTTCCGGAAATGCATTCCTGCAATGCGTTTCCGCCAACAGTGAAGAACCTGTTAATGGCTACAGCACCCTTTTTAGACGAAGTGGCTCGTCGCCGCACATTTGCGATTATTTCGCATCCGGATGCGGGTAAAACCACAATTACAGAAAAAGTTTTGTTATTCGGACAGGCTATTCAGACGGCCGGGACGGTAAAAGGTCGTGGTTCCAGCCAGCATGCTAAATCAGACTGGATGGAGATGGAGAAACAGCGTGGGATCTCGATTACCACTTCGGTGATGCAGTTTCCTTACCGCGATAAGCTGGTCAATCTGCTGGATACTCCGGGACACGAAGACTTCTCCGAAGATACCTACCGTACCCTGACGGCGGTCGACTGCTGTCTGATGGTGATTGATGCCGCAAAAGGGGTCGAAGACCGGACGCGTAAACTGATGGAAGTGACCCGGTTACGTGATACGCCGATCCTGACTTTCATGAATAAACTTGACCGTGATATCCGTGATCCGATGGAAGTCATGGATGAAGTTGAGAATGAACTGAAGATCGCCTGTGCCCCGATCACCTGGCCTGTCGGCTGCGGGAAGCTGTTTAAAGGGGTATATCATCTGTATAAAGATGAAACCTATCTTTATCAGAGCGGGCAGGGACATACCATCCAGGAAGTTCGTACGGTCAAAGGGCTGAACAATCCACAGCTGGATGAAGCGATTGGCGATGAACTGGCCTCTCAGTTGCGTGAAGAGCTTGAGCTGGTTCAGGGAGCATCTCATGAATTCGATCAGCAGGCGTTCCTGCAGGGCCAACTGACTCCGGTATTCTTTGGTACCGCGCTGGGTAACTTTGGTGTCGACCATATGCTGGATGGCCTGGTGAGCTGGGCTCCGGAGCCAATGCCACGCCAAACCGATACCCGTGAAGTTGTTGCTGCCGACGAAAAATTTTCCGGATTTGTATTTAAAATTCAGGCCAATATGGACCCGAAACACCGCGATCGTGTGGCTTTTCTGCGCGTGGTGTCAGGTAAGTATGAAAAAGGCATGAAGATGTACCAGGTGCGAACCGGTAAAGAGGTGGTGATCTCAGATGCTCTGACCTTTATGGCCGGAGATCGTGCGCATGTTGAAGAAGCCTATCCTGGCGATATTATCGGTCTGCACAATCACGGGACCATTCAGATCGGTGATTCATTTACTCAGGGTGAGAAAATGAAGTTTACCGGCATTCCTAACTTCGCACCGGAACTGTTCCGTCGTATTCGTCTGCGCGATCCGTTGAAGCAAAAACAGTTGCTGAAAGGTCTGGTTCAGTTATCGGAAGAGGGCGCGGTGCAGGTCTTCCGTCCGGTCTCTAACAATGATTTGATTGTGGGGGCGGTCGGGGTGCTGCAGTTTGATGTGGTCGTCGCTCGTCTGAAAAGTGAGTATAACGTTGAAGCTATTTACGAATCGGTAAATGTTTCTACCGCACGTTGGGTGGAATGCAGTGATGTGAAAAAATTCGACGAATTCCAGCGTAAGAACGAGGTAAACCTGGCACTGGATGGTGGCGATAACCTGACCTATATCGCTCCGACCATGGTTAACCTGAATATTACTCAGGAACGCTATCCGGAAGTTGAATTCCGCAAGACGCGTGAACATTAATTTCTGAGCATAGCTCCGTGGCTTCGCCTGCAGCGGCGGGTCACGGGTTGCTGTTTTTCCCCACGGCCACTGTCTGTTAAGGCAGTGACCGTGGTTTTGTACCTTTCCTTCTCAACATCCCTCTCCGGGCCGTTCCGTCGGTCACCGGTATTTCTCTCTTACGGTAACCAGTGTTGCGTGACAGTGATAAGTTTCCGATGGCCTTCACAGGTAGTTAACTATGTCGCGACTGCTCTGTCAGGCGTATTGCCTGCCAATTTATGGGTTGGCAAGGAGAGTTATCCCTCTGTAATAGTCATTCAAATAATCATATTGTGATCATATGTAATATCATTGCGGTGATAAGTTTGTAATTAAAAACAGTGATAAATGTCACGCTTAACGACTATTTCTGCGAATTAAAGCTATAAACTGACTAATCCGATCCCTGTCACAATTTTAAATACCAGTTATAGGCAAATGACGAATGTAACGGTAATGTTCATTTGTTCCACGCGTGTGTTAATGATATGTGAGATGTTATCGGTACTGCAGAGACGCTCCCGGGCTGATACAGATAACAGGAACAGACCGTATTCAAAGGACTTTTAACCTGCAATTAACTGATGTGGATAGATTTATCGCACGGAGATGAGAGATGACCACGATAGCTTAAATAGCGTGGCATATCGGCACAGATAAAATAAGGTCAATATCAAGGTCCGAAGGGCCTGTTTATAGGGGTGAAATAGTTTCATGGTACCTCTGGAATATAACGCATTATATCCCTGCGTTTTATAAAGGTATTCATTTCTGTACCGGCAAGCTGATGAAATCCGGAAACTCACCCCATTTTTCTGAATAGCAGAACAGATTGACAAATATACCGCAGTAAATCTGTGGGGGTTATATGCAGGCAGAATTCTGTCGATTTTCACAGGGTGAATAATATGGCTAAACGATCCAATGTCAGATGGATTATATTTTTCCTGATGCTGATGTTAGGCGCAATTAATTATATTGACCGAGCGTCACTTTCAATTGCACTCCCCTATATATCTGAAGAGTTCGGGCTACATGATGCTCAGGTGATTGGCTTTATTCAGAGTGGCTTCTTCTGGGCTTACGCTTTAATGCAAATCCCGGCCGGTATGTTAGCTGACCGCTTTAAGAAAAGAACCATTATCGCACTGGCCGCGATTTCATGGGGCATTGCTCAGGCAATGGTGGCGGTATGTACCGGAGTGTACTCTCTGTTTGTGGCGCGGGTTGCTTTGGGGGTGACTGAATCGCCTATTATGCCTGCGGGCGCCAAACTGATGGGCACCTGGCTTACCCCTAATGAGCGTGGTCGCGGCTCTATGCTGCTGGATGGTGGTGCTCCACTGGGTACAGCTGTCGGGGCCATTGTGATTACCGCACTGATTGCTTTCTTTAATGACTGGCGAATGGCATTTGTGATTGCCGGTGGGGTGACTGTGGCGATGGGCATCGTGGTCTGGTGGTATATTCGTAATACACCCGCAGAGCATCCCGGAGTTAACCCGCAGGAACTGAATTATCTTGCTGAGGCTAATGGCGCCGCAGAGCAAAAACATCTGCCTCCGACATTTAAAGAAATCAAACAGTGTCTGGCTCAGCGGAATGTCATTGCTCTGATCTGTGGCTGGTGTTCCTACAGTACCGTCTTCTATGGACTGATGACCTGGTTGCCGTTTTATCTGCAAAAAGATCGTGACCTGAACCTGAAAGATATGGGGATGGCCATGGCGTTTATCTTCATCCTGTGTTTTATCGGCCAGATGCTGGGCGGATATCTGATGGATAAGCTGCGTAAGCGTGGTTACAAAGATAATACTGTGTTCCATTCCTTCCTGTCTGTCTCTGCCATTGCGGCGGGTGTCGGGGTCTATCTTGCCGCCCAGGCAACCTCTCCGATGGCCGTGATTATGTGGCTGGGAGTGGCCATCTTTGGTTTGCGCTGGTGTAGTGTTTACTGGTCAATCCCGTCTTTACTGGGGGCGCAAAAGATGGCGGGTTCTATTGTCGGGATCATGAATTTCTCCAGTAATATCTGGTCAGCGATTGTCCCGATTGTTATCGGTTACCTGGTTTACATCACCGGTAATTATTATTCGTCGATGATGTTGTTTGTCGCGGCTGCGGTGGTTTATCTGATTTCATCGTTAATGATTAACTTTGACCGGCCTATTACCGTGGGTGAACGTCATTCAGAGCCGGCAAAACAACCCCTGACCCAGAGATAAATAAAGCCGCCTGCCATATTCAGTGCCGGGGGCGTATCACTGAAATCATGGCATGGCCGTTTTTGATATAAATGTTATTGATTAACCAGCAGGTTTTTCGGGGATATTATGAAAAGGCGTATGTACAGAGGTGGGGACCTGCAACGGGTCCAGAATGTGGATGAGATGCGTGGTGTGGCTCGTTGCAGGGTACCAAATTTTTGTTTTGAATTCCTGGATGGTGCTTCAGAAGATGAAGTATCGCTGAAGCGTAACCGTAGTGTGTTTAATGATATTGCCTTTCGGCCTCAGTCGCTGGTCGATGTCTCCGGGCGGGATATTGGTAAGACTATCCTCGGGGAACGTTGCGAGGCCCCGTTCGTGATTGGCCCTACCGGGTTCAGTGGATTATTGTCAAACCAGGGGGATCTGTCGTTGGCGCATGCAGCCGCAGCGTCTGGCATTCCTTACGTGTTAAGTAACGTTTCAACCGTTTCGCTGGAAGATATCTGTAATAAGACCGATGCGCGGGTCTGGATGCAAATCTATCTCTACCGGAACCGTAGTTTTGTCGAACAGTTGGTGAAGCGCTTACTCAATTCAAGAATTGATACCATTGTGCTGACGGTTGATAACCCGGTACATGGCAAGCGTGAATGGGACTCGCGTAACTATCGTGGGCATCTGAAACTCAGTTATCGCAATATGCTTGATGTGGTGATGCACCCACGCTGGATGGCAGATGTCCTGATCCCAAACGGTTTCCCGCGGTTTGCGAATCTTGGCGATTTGCTGGAGCCGGGTAAGGATGATGTGAAAGGTGCAGCGCATGCACTGGCCTCACAGTTGTCTGCTGCGCTGTCCTGGGATGATGTTCGCTGGTTGCGCGACTTGTGGCCGCGTAAATTACTGATCAAAGGTCTGCTGAATAAATACGATGTTCTGAAAGCAGCCGAAGCCGGCGCAGACGGAGTGATTCTGTCGAATCATGGGGGACGCCAGCTGGACGGTGCATTATCTTCGATGGAAATCCTGCCGGAAGTGATGGATGCGGTGCGGGGTCGGATTCCTGTGCTGCTGGATGGTGGTTTCCGTCGCGGCAGTGATATTGTCAAAGCCCTGGCATTGGGTGCGGAAGGCGTGCTGTTGGGTCGGGCGACTTCCTATGGGCTGGCGGCCGGCGGCCAGCCAGGAGTTCAGCGGGTTATCGATATCCTGAAAGAGGAGTTAAGCCGGGTGATTGCCTTACTGGGTTGCCCGCAATTTAGCGAGCTGGATGCCCGTTACCTTGACTGGGAACTGCTGCGTCGTCACACGGCAGAATGGCAGGTATCGCGGCAATAAGCGTTTTTTTCACCCTGAAGACCGGTGCCGGGCAGAGTTCAGCTTATGACGGTACCGGGAAGCAAGATCCCGCCGGAGACTAACTCAGTCTCCGTTTTTTTACCTGATTCCAGGCCGACAGACACTCTGAGCACCGGCAAGGCCACCGCAGTGATTTCCCGCCATCATGATGTTGTCCCCGTGTTCCGGCAAATATCCCGGAATCTGCCGCTTCTTAGAGAGCCTGTAAATTGGTTAATATTACTGGCTGTACCTGAGAGGTATCGCAGGTACGCAGGGAGTCGATGTGCAGGACTTCCGGGGTTAAGCCGATTCCTAAAAATCAGCATAACTATAAAATTCGACTACTATTAATGTCATGTGGTTGCGGTTCGCAGGCTATACAGGGTGTTTTCCCAAATAAGGTTAACCGTCAGGCCGGACGAGGCAGTCACACAGGAAAAATGAATGAAAAGAATGAACTATTTCCGCCGGTTGTTGCTGGTTTCGCTACTGATTAGTCTGAATATCAGTGCCGCCGAACTTCCGGCCAGGGGGCAGGGAGCAGAAAAACACAATGATCCGTCTCTCGACCTGTCGTTGAAAAGTGTTGATAAGTTTATGGATGACAGCACCATCACTGCCAAAGTGAAAACAGTGCTGGTGGATGATAAACAGATTAACAGTACCGATCTTTCGGTGTCGACGACCCGGGGGATTGTGTCGGTGAAAGGATTTGTCGCTTCACACCGGCAAATCAGCAGAGTTAAACAGTTGGTTGCGTCGGTGAAAGGGGTGCGGCAGGTTAAAACTGAACTGCACATCAAACCGCAGCAGCAGACTAACCTGAAAAGTTATGCCAGTGATACGGCAACCACCAGTGAAATTGTGGCCAGATTAATGACAGAAAAAAGTATCTCTTCTCGTCATATCTCGGTGACAACCACCCAGGGAGTGGTGTTACTGACCGGCAAGGTCAGCAGCCGTGAACAGAAGCTTCATGCGGGTGACATTGCCGCTAAAGTATCGGGTGTCAGTGCAGTGAAAAATCAGTTATCCGTAGGCAAATAACCCGATTTCGGTAACTGAAAGGGAGTGTTGTTAACAAAAGAGTATTCAGGATAAATACCGGTTCTGAGCGTTTCAGAACAACATTTAGAGATAAATTTGTTAATGAAAGTAAGGAGATAACTATGTTTCGTTGGGGAATTATCTTTCTGGTGATTGCGTTAATTGCTGCTGCGCTGGGTTTTGGCGGGCTGGCAGGAACCGCAGCCTGGGCAGCTAAAGTCGTATTTGTTGTTGGTATTATTTTGTTTCTTGTCAGTCTGTTTACCGGCCGGAAAAGACTCTGAGCCACGACTGAGACTGTCCCGGTCTTATGACAGTGGTTGCCGGTATGGATACCGGCAACGCTGCTCTCCTGATACACTTCTTTCAACTTTCTGCCGTATTGCCGGAGCTCAGTGCCGGTGTGGTACGGTATTGTGGTGAAAGGAGACAGCCTTGCGATTTATTGATACTCACTGCCATTATGATTTTCCGCCGTTTGAACATCATGAAACGACGGAGCTTGCCCGTGCCCGGAGTGCTGGCGTGGAAAAAATCATCGTTCCGGCGGTCAGTCAGGCTCGTTTTGCTGCCGTGATGCAACTGGCCGACACCTGTTCCCCGCTTTACGCTGCGCTCGGCCTGCACCCGGTATGGTCAGAGGATCATTGTGATGATGATATAGACAAGTTGCAGCAATGGTTACATCAACAGCCAGAAAAGCTGGTGGCCATCGGGGAAACCGGTCTGGACTATTTCACTCCGGCTCTTGCCGCTCAGTCCGCGAAACAGATCACCTTTCTCAAAGCGCAGTTTGCATTGGCTAAACGCTATGATTTACCGCTGATCCTTCACTCACGCCGGACGCATGATCCACTGGCCTCGTTACTACGCCAGGCGCAATTACCGGCAACCGGCGTCATTCATGGCTTTGCCGGTAGCCTGTCACAGGCGATGGCGTTTGTTAAACTCGGTTACCGGATTGGGGTGGGGGGAACTATTACTTATCCACGGGCGGCGAAAACACGTCACACCATCTCCAGTCTGCCCCTCTCCTCTCTGGTGCTGGAAACGGATGCACCGGATATGCCTTTGCAGGGGTTCCAGGGCCAGCCAAACCGACCTGAGCAGGTGGCGGTGGTGTGCCGGATACTGGCTGAATTACGTTCAGAACCTGAGGAGCAGATTGCTGAAGTGATGCTGTCAAACACCCTGCAGTTATTTCCCCGCCTACGGACTGTCGGGGACTAAACTCCGGCCGGCGGACTGGGGTGTTATGATTGAAACATTTGATGTGTCATTTTCAGTCAACCGTGCATGACTTTTCCTTCTTGCCATAAACCATATTTCGACGGTATCTGCGGAATGACACGATTTATTTGATCTGTCCCGCGATTATCCTGCGCTGTTTTTTGTTATAATATGAACATTAATTAATGATTTTTGTTACAAAACTATCAATGGGCGCTGGCCCGTGGAGGACTTTTTCATGACTGATATGACCGCTACTGCCCGCAGGGCGATAGGGCTGATGGATCTCACTACGCTTAATGATGATGATACTGAGGAAAAAGTGGCAGCACTTTGCCGACAGGCGAATTCGCCTGCCGGACTGACGGCGGCTGTCTGTATCTATCCACGATTTATTCCACTGGCCCGTAAAGTGCTGCGTGAACAGGGAACACCTCAGGTACGTATTGCCACAGTCACTAATTTTCCGGCAGGTGGCGCGGATGTGGAGATCGCACTCGCTGAGACCAGGGCGGCTATTGCTTACGGTGCGGATGAAGTCGATGTGGTGTTTCCCTGGCGGGCACTGAAAGCCGGTGATGCACAGTGCGGAGCCGAACTGGTGAGCGCCTGCAGCAAGGTGTGCCATGACGCTAACGTGCTGCTGAAAGTCATTATTGAAAGTGGTGAATTACAGGACCCGGTACTGATTCGTCAGGCTTCTGAAATTGCGATTGACTCAGGTGCGGATTTTATCAAAACCTCAACCGGCAAGGTGGCCGTCAATGCCACTCTGGAGAGCGCCAGAATTATGCTGGAAGTGATCCGTGACAAAGGAGTGGCCGCCACTGTTGGATTTAAACCCGCCGGCGGCGTCCGTACTACCGAAGATGCCGCCGCCTATCTGGCTCTGGCCGCCCAAATCCTTGGTGATGAATGGGCCGATGCCCGACATTTCCGTTTCGGGGCCTCAGGTTTGCTGAACAGTTTGCTGCAAACCTGTGGTACAGAGGTAAACGGGACAACTTCCGGTTACTGAACCGCGGCTTTTGGTAAGCAGGAGGTGGGTATGTTACTCCCCCAGGAAATTATTCGTAAAAAGCGTGACGGGCACGTGCTCAGTGCTGATGAAATTAGCCACTTTATCCGCGGGATTACCGATAATTCGGTATCGGAAGGACAAATTGCCGCCCTGGCTATGGCTATCTGGTTCCGGGATATGACCCTGCCGGAGCGGGTCGCTTTGACGCTGGCGATGCGTGACTCGGGAACGGTGCTTAACTGGCAGGATTTGCAGCTTAATGGCCCGGTGGTGGATAAACACTCTACCGGGGGCGTGGGTGATGTGACATCACTGATGCTGGGGCCGATGATTGCCGCCTGTGGAGGCTATGTGCCGATGATCTCCGGGCGTGGCCTGGGTCATACCGGAGGCACGCTGGATAAGCTGGAAGCGATCCCGGGCTTCGATATCTTTCCTGATGATCAACGTTTTCGTCAGATCATCCGTGATACGGGGGTGGCGATTATCGGACAGACCCGGTCACTGGCCCCCGCGGACCAGCGCTTTTATGCAACCCGTGATATCAGTGCAACCGTGGATTCCATACCTCTGATCACCGCGTCTATTCTGGCGAAGAAACTGGCTGAAGGGCTGGATGCTCTGGTGATGGACGTTAAAGTGGGCAGCGGCGCATTTATGCCGGATTACGCACAATCAGAGTTGCTGGCCAGTGCTATTGTCGGAGTAGCCAACGGAGCAGGCTGCAAAACCACGGCGTTGCTGACCGATATGAGCCAGGTACTGGCCGGTTCCGCCGGCAATGCGACGGAAGTCCGTGAGGCCGTGCGTTTTCTGAGGGGCGATGAACGAAACCCCCGGCTGCTGGAAGTGACACTGGCATTATGCAGTGAAATGCTGGTCAGCAGTGGTTTAGCTGCGGATGATTCATCGGCAAGAACACGGTTATTGCAGGTGCTGGATAATGGCCATGCAGCCGAGGTGTTCGGCCGGATGGTGGCAGAACAGCGTGGTCCGGCGGATTTTATTGAGTATTACGATCGTTATCTGCCCGCCGCACCGATAGTAAAACCGGTGTTTGCCGCGACGTCAGGTTATCTGAATGCCATGGATACCCGGGCTATTGGTATGGCAGTGGTCCGGTTAGGGGGCGGACGTCAGCGAGCCAGTGACGGTATTGATTATCGTGTGGGCCTGACGGAGGTGGCAGAGTTGGGGCAGGCAGTGGATGCTCATCGTCCGTTGGCGATAATTCACGCGGCCGATGAGGATAGCTGGCAACTGGCCGCGGAACATATTACCGCGGCAATCAGTCTCAGTGACCAGCCAGCGAAAGAAATCCCGCTCATCTATCGCAGAATTAGTGAATAAGTCGCATACTGTTCTGATCTGTTTTTTTCACCCTGTTAGACGCATAGGAGGCGAAAATGAAACGTGCTTTTATCATGGTACTGGATTCTTTCGGGATCGGTGCCAGTAAGGATGCGGAAAGATTCGGCGATAGCGGTTCAGATACTTTGGGCCATATTGCACAAGCCTGTAGTGAAGGCCGGGCCGATCAGGGCAGAAAAGGCCCGTTATCGTTGCCTAATCTGACATCTCTGGGGCTGGCAAAGGCGGCGGAGCTGTCTACAGGCAAAATTCCTGCCGGTATGGATGCACAGGCTGAGGTTATCGGGGCATATGCCAGTGCCAGTGAACTTTCATCCGGTAAAGATACCCCCTCCGGACACTGGGAAATCGCCGGTGTGCCGGTATTATTCGACTGGGGCTATTTTTCTGATGAAACCAACAGTTTTCCACAGCAATTACTGGATACTTTGGTGGAAAAGGCTGGGCTGCCTGGTTATCTCGGAAACTGCCACTCTTCAGGAACGGTGATCCTCGATCAGTTGGGGGAAGAGCATATGCGCACCGGGAAACCCATATTTTATACCTCTGCCGATTCGGTATTTCAGATTGCCTGTCATGAGGAAACCTTCGGGCTGGACCGGTTGTATGATTTATGCGAAATCGCCCGTCAGGAGCTCACCGACGGTGGTTACAATATTGGCAGGGTGATTGCCCGCCCGTTTATCGGACAGAAAGCCGGTGAGTTTGTTCGTACCGGTAACCGCCATGACCTGGCCGTTGAACCCCCTTCTGCCACGATGTTACAGAAGCTGGTGGAAGAGAAGGGAGGGGAGGTGATTTCGGTGGGTAAAATCGCCGATATTTATGCCCAGCAGGGGATCACAAAAAAAGTGAAAGCCACCGGCCTGGATGCATTATTTGATGCAACAGTCACAGAGATGCAGCAGGCTCCGGATAACTCGATTGTCTTTACTAACTTTGTCGATTTTGACTCAAGCTGGGGGCACCGCCGTGATGTGGCGGGTTATGCCGCGGGTCTGGAACTGTTCGATCGTCGTCTTCCTGAACTGATGGCGTTAGTGAAACCCGGAGATATCCTGATCCTCACCGCTGACCATGGCTGTGATCCTACCTGGCACGGCACCGACCACACCCGTGAGCATATTCCGGTGTTGATCTATGGTCCTGAAGTGAAACCCGGCTCCCTGGGACAACGAGATACGTTTGCCGATATCGGCCAGACGATAGCGACATATTTCGGTCTGTCTGCTATGGATTACGGGCGTAACATGCTGTAAAAAGCATCCCTGATTTCTCACTGCCTGGCGGACTGCCAGGCAATGACCTGTTTGAGAGGAAATAAAACATGGCTACACCTCATATTAATGCTGAACCAGGTGATTTCGCTGACGTGGTTCTGATGCCGGGCGATCCGTTACGTGCTAAATATATTGCAGAAAATTTCCTGCAGGATGCCCGTGAGGTTAACAATGTACGCGGTATGCTCGGGTATACCGGCACTTACAAAGGCCGCAAAATTTCGGTCATGGGCCATGGAATGGGGATTCCGTCCTGTTCCATTTATGCCAAAGAACTGATCACTGACTTTGGGGTAAAAACCATTATTCGCGTGGGCTCCTGTGGGGCGGTTCGTCCGGATGTTAAACTGCGTGATGTGGTTATCGGTATGGGAGCCTGTACGGACTCCAAAGTGAACCGTATGCGTTTTAAGGACCATGATTTTGCCGCTATTGCTGATTTTGAACTGGTGCGTCATGCCGTAGATGCAGCGAAAAAGCTGGGAATTGAGGCCCGTGTGGGGAATATTTTCTCGGCTGATTTGTTTTACAGTCCGGACCCACAGATGTTCGATGTGATGGAAAAGTACGGCATTCTTGGCGTAGAGATGGAAGCGGCGGGCATTTATGGTGTAGCAGCAGAGTTCGGAGCGAAAGCGCTGGCTATCTGTACTGTCTCTGACCACATCCGCTCCGGTGAACAGACGACCGCAGAAGAGCGTCAGACCACGTTTAATGACATGATTAACATTGCGTTAGAATCTGTGTTAGCGGGCTCTCCGGCCTAATCCCCGTCCTGCTGATAACGCGGAATAATGACCCTGCATTTTTTCGCGTTATTAACCTTATGTTACATATTTAAACAAATGACACACTTTAATTCCCCCGGGGTCCACCTGGTGCTGGCACTGGCTGGCTAACCCTCTATGATAGGCGTCTGATGATCATGCCCCTGCAAACTATGTTATGTAATGAAGCTGCGTAATTTCGAAATTGAAGAAAAACTGTTTATACGTCGCGCTATAGCGGCTTTTGGTTTAGTGGCGGTTTGCTTTGGCATCCTGGCGTATAACCTCTATCGCCTGCAGATTAACGAACACAGTTACTACCAGACCCGGTCTAACAATAATGACATCAAAATGATCCCGATTGCGCCAACGCGCGGGATTATCTATGACCGGAACGGTACTCCACTGGTAAAAAATATTACCCAGTATGACCTGACCATTATTCCTTACCAGATTACTAACCTGAAAGAGACCATTCAGGCGCTGACTCCGCTGATTGGTCTGACTCCGGACGATGTGGCTGACTTCTGGCATCGCCTGAAGCAGAACAGCCGTTACAAGCCCATCATCGTTAAAGACGAGTTGTCAGAAGAGCAAATTGCCCGGTTCTCTATTGATGAATATCGCTTTCCCGGCGTGAGTATCGAATCCTACCAGGACCGGCAATACCCGTACGGAGCCGATTTAGCGCATGTGGTCGGTTATGTTTCCAAAATCAATGACAATGACTTTAAGAAACTGAATGCCGCAGGTATTTCAGAGAACTATGCCGCTGACCATAACATTGGTAAACAGGGCATTGAAGGTTACTACGAGTCTGTGCTGCACGGACAAACCGGTTATCAGGAAGTCGAAGTCGATAACCATGGACGTATCGTTCGGGTATTGAGCGAACAGCCGCCGGTGGCGGGTAAGAATGTCTGGCTGACCCTCGATCTGCCGTTGCAGCAATATGTTGAAAGCCTGCTGGCAGGACAGCGTGCGGCTGTACTGGTGGAAGATCCCCATGATGGGTCGGTGCTGGCCATGGTTTCCGCGCCCAGCTATGATCCCAATCCGTTTGTCAAAGGGATCAGCTATAAGGCTTATGAGGAACTGCTGAACAATAAAGATCTGCCGCTGATCAACCGCGTGACACAGGGGCTGTATCCACCGGCATCCACCGTTAAACCTTATATGGCAATGTCCGCCTTGCTAAACGGGGTTATTACTCCACAGACTACGTTCTTCGGGGCCCCCACCTGGACACTACCCGGCACTGACCGCCATTATCGGGACTGGAAAAAAACCGGTCATGGCATGCTGAACGTGACCAAAGCGATAGAGGAGTCTGCCGATACCTTTTTCTACCAGGTCGCGTATATGATGGGGATCGACAGAATTCACCATATGTTGAGCCAGTTTGGTTATGGCCGGCTGACCGGTATCGATCTTCATGAAGAATATAAAGGCCTGCTGCCAAGCCGGGACTGGAAACAGACGGTGCATAAAAAAGCCTGGTATCAGGGGGATACCATTTCTGTGGGGATAGGACAGGGTTACTGGATTGCAACACCGATTCAGATGGTGAAGGCACTGGTAACATTACTGAATAACGGTAAGGTGCTGACACCTCATCTGCTACTCAAAGAACAGCAGGGTAATACGGTCGAACCCTATCAGCCGACATCTGCGCCACAGCAAATCGGCGATCCTGACTCTCCATACTGGTCGCTGGTGCGACATGCCATGTTCGGTATGGCCAATGCACCTAACGGTACCGGGTATAAATATTTTCATACTGCACCTTACGGTATTGCCGCGAAGAGTGGGACTTCTCAGGTATTTAGCCTGAGACAGAATCAGGTGTATAACGCGAAAATGATCCCTGTGCGTCTGCGTGACCATATTTTCTATACTGCGTTTGCACCTTTTAAAGATCCGAAAGTGGCGGTGGCCGTCATTCTGGAAAATGGCGGGGTCAACGGGGTGGTGGCGGCACCACTGATGCGTCAGATACTTGACCATATTATGCTGCCACAGGGGAGTACCGCTCCGCCGGCCGGGGACAAAGGCGTTATCCCACAAAATATTCCGGATAGCGGCGCAGTTGCCCCAGGATCGGTGACCTCTGATCAGTAATCTGAAGCCGCATTGTTCGGTGGGGCAATGCGGCTGTCATCATCAGATTGATTATGGATAAAGCAAAAGGCCGGGAGTTGCTGGAAAAGCAAGCGGTCAGCACGCTTGTGATGAAAATTGATTGACGCAGCACAGTGATTAAGGTTTAATGCGCCCCGTTGCCCGAATAGCTCAGTCGGTAGAGCAGGGGATTGAAAATCCCCGTGTCCTTGGTTCGATTCCGAGTTCGGGCACCACTATTTAGAAGAACCCGCCTCTGGCGGGTTTTTTGCTTTTTGAAAAGCCGAACCCTTCATCGAACAAGGTTCGATATACTCGCCTCATCCCTGAGGCTCGCCCCTGCGGGGTTG
>Ga0157363_1000579_pt1 | contig 28411 bp, 18 predicted proteins | sample AttsexASBM1_FD_111477 | JGI IMG/M metagenome (GOLD analysis project Ga0157363, IMG submission 111477) | Fungus gardens microbial communities from leaf cutter ant in Ribeirão Preto, State of São Paulo, Brazil - Atta sexdens ASBM1 | ecosystem: Host-associated > Fungi > Mycelium > Unclassified ... | reverse complement strand
CACACACACACACACACACACACACACACACACACACACACACACACACACACACACACACACACACACACACACACACACACACACACACACACACACACACATATTGCAAACACATCAATTTTGTCAGTCTCGCTTAAATACTGAGTGATATGTATAATTGCTTTCGTTTTAGCTAGAAATCTGCGTTCTTGTGGTGCAATTCTAATAATTATTAAAATGCAAGCGATCTAGTAGGAAAACAAGCATTGTATGCTGCAATCGTTAATTAAAATATTTTTACAATATAATATTTGTATCATACAACATTTACATAATTTTATATTTTCTTATTTTTGTATTTTTTTTATTTTGCAATGCATTACAATTATAAATCTAAACAATTATAAATCTTTCTTTTAGTTTTATTACATTTAGATTATATACAGGGTATCTGGAAATAATCGTCAAATATTTCATGGGCAGGTAGAATGGACTAAACTGAGTCGAAAAGTCCTCTACCATTTTATAAATTTCTCCAATAATTAACGAGATATTAATCCTTAAATAGCCAAATACTACTGCGAAGTGTATACGCCTACCGATTGCTTGGCGCGCGGGCCGTGAGGAGCGGGGATAGCCTGGTAAACGCGCCATTCGAACTATGGAGATTTGCGGCGGTGTGCGCGATACGGGGTGTTCGGCAGCTAATCTGCAACTCCTATGGCCCGCACGCCAAGCGATCGATAGGCATATACACTTTGCATGAAATATTTGGCGATTATCTCCAGACACCCTATATATACTTTGATATATAAACGATCTAGAGAGAGAGAGAGAGAGAGAGAAAGAGCAAAAAAATAAAGAGCAATTGAGAAAGAAATTCAGATGGCGCTACTAGGGAATTTATTTATTTTGCGCGTGCGCACTCCATTTTGGAAAACTAACATCAAAGATGCCGACAGAGAGTTGCGCTACTATATATACTGTGGCCTAGTTTCCACCAAGGATTTTTACCGGATCACATGGGTCCTGCGCACCAGATGCGGAAACGCGTGGCAAAATAAGATGCGGTAACCAATGAACATATTAGGAGTTGTAATTTTATTGGCTACCGCATCACATTTTGCCGCGCGGTAAACGTTTCCAGTGTGCAGGAGCCATCGGAATGTAATGGCTTTTGTACACTGGACGCGGAAACGCTTGTCGCACAACAAAATGAGACGCGATAATCAATGAACATGTTAAGAATTGTAAACTTATTTGTGTGCAGGAGCCATAAGAACCAACTCATTATAATCGAATATTCCTCTGTATAGTCGAACGACAGAGACAGGAGAATGCTCGCTGTAGTTGGTTGATTCTTACATTCTTATCCGGTTTAAACTCTCTGTGGAAACTAAGCCTATAACGCATTCTCTATTCCGCAGTCATTTTTCCGCACCATGTGTTTCACTAAGGATGAAATCACACGGAAATCAACATATGGGATAGATGATGCGTGATTCGAACAGCCAATCGCTCTTTCGAATTTTTCTATTCCATGTCTTTTCCATGATTGGTTGTTCGAATCACGCATCCTCTGTTCCGCATGTTCATTTCCGTACCGTGTGATTTTACCCTAAGTGGATCACATCCTTGCACGCGCGCTGAAATTTATGTCAGGCATAAGTGCCGTCTACCGATCGTGGGCGATTGTAAATTAAGGGGATGACCCATGGATGTCCCCTTTTATAATAGCATTTCCTTTTTCTCTTACTGCATACATATACAACTAATGCTGATAAGTTGTTCCCGCGATCGAGTTTGTTGAATTTTCTGCGTATTTATTATCTAACAAAGAAAATTTTCATTCTAAATTTCATCATTTGTTCAATATAGGTTATACTTCTGAGGGGATTTCATTGTGAGATCGAAATAAGTGGCGCGAAGTCATCGGGAGCAAGCTGTCGACGTTTTATGGATCGCGACTGTAAATGGACAGTCCGCCGGAACCAACGCCGGCGAAGAAGAGGTGTATTTCAACGAACGGGAGTAAAATGCAGCCATTGGAATGTGTACGACAATTCCAGTTGCCACAACAGTTTCCTAGTACAATAAAACAGGCTTTGAAGAGTGGTGTAAATATCGCTGAACCTACCACACCGATTATTATGTGCCCGAATACCATGAAGATATCGTCCAATATGGAGAATCAAGTTCCGTGTAATCTACAGAAGCTGAGAATTTTATCTCCAGGTGGGAGAGATCTGGGAGAATTTAATGTAAAGATGTGGTCTGCTGATTCGTCAAAAGGAAACACTATTACAATTACCAAGTCTAATTGCAAACCTAACGATAAGCCACTGACACTTCCGTTATCTCCAGTCTTTCCTACAAAATCAATTCCACGAATACTTAGGCAAGGTTCTTCAAAAATTCCAAGGAGAAATTTGATGGAAATGATGCCTTGCAGTAGGACCATTCCTTGGATAGATAATACCAACGTATTGCATCAGCAAAAATCTACAACTAAAGATAAAAAGTTAAGTAGTCAAAATATGAAAGGTAAGGTAGAAAAACAGATGCCTAATAATAGTATTAATACTGATAAGGCACATTCTATAAGTGAAATAATTTCTAAACGTTCTATATGTCAAACTATTAATAACAGTAATCAGAAATACATAATATATTATGGAATTAATGATACAGACATTCATAATCAAACAAAAATTCTGGAAACTGAAAATAATGAAATGTCTTCTACAGAAACACCATTGTCTAACGATATTATAGAATTACCATGTCTTGCAAGTAATAAGAAGCACAAAATAAGTTCTAGTAATAAAAATAACATACCATTGTCTAGAGAAAGTCTTAAAGTAAGTAAGGGAAAATGTATCGCTACTATAAAGAAAACAGAAAATGGAAAGATAGTTACATCTCTGAAGAGTGCAACAAATCTTGTGCAAAGATGTAGTCAGACTGATAACAATTTAAATCAAAATAATAATAGAAAAAGTTTTGCTAAAAATGATATTTCATATGATACAAATAATTCACATGAAATAAAGTCTGACATAGTTCCTAAAGTGTCCGAAAAAACACAAAATGTTATGACAATTATACCTAACAATAAAACTTCTACGTTTAATCAGAACGCAACTTTGACACAGAAATGTAAAACCTCTTTGGCATCTGGAAGTATTAAAAATGTAACAAATGTCACAGGTCGTAGTATACTTAGACACAATACAAAGCATGACAATACGCAGAGTAAATATTCAAAGGCAGAATTTCGAAATGATAAAGTAGTCACTGACAATTATGTGCGACCAATTTCAGAATCACGACAAATTAAAGATGTTAGTACAAACATGCAATCAAATGTACAGAACAAAGATTGTTCTAAAGATTTGCCGCAAAAAAATTTATCAGATCGATTAAATATTATAAAAAAAGCGATGGACAGTATAAGAGATGACGAGCTACGTGAGCTGGCACTCAAGGCTTTGGCAGATTGTGGCATCGGAATTGAGAGACATGTGCCGATACGTCCACCAGAAGACCATAAAGCTGTACACGACACGCAGGTACAAACCATAGTGTTTGGACTACTCGATCCCAAATCCTTTATATTAATAAACAAGGACTTGAATGACATTCACAGGCTAAATCAGATTACTCTTTATGATATGCCTAATGATGAAAATCTATTAGTAAATAATCCACATTCTAATAATTCTGTATCCAAAGACTCTAATGTAATTGGGCAAGAAAGTCCTTTTGATTTAGATAATTTTATAGAACAATTTTGGAAAGAGGATTCAGATGCACTTAAAATGAAGGAGACTTTATCGATGACGAGAGTAAGATGTAATAATCTTTTGGAGCATCTACAGAGGGACTTTGAAAATGTTAAACGATATGATCAAAACGGTATGTTGAATATACATAACGCAGTCGTAAGCGATAACATCTATCTTGTTCGAAGACAACTAATGGTACTTCAATACTACAAACAAAACATTGATATATTAACTGAAGATGGAATGGTGAGATTATTTCCTCTATCTAATTTCGAATTTAATTTTATTTTTTATCTTTAAAAGACATAATTGTTTTATGCCCTACAGACGAGTTTGGAATTGGCAATCAAATATGACATATGTAGCGAGATCGTGAAGCTCTTACTCGATGCTGGGGCACAACCAGTGATCCCGAAACCCTTACATGAATCAGCGGTGATTATAGCTAGCAAGCGTTCGTCACCATTGTTATCGATGCTTATTAGTCGAATTTCAGATCCAAAATTGCTTGATCAAATTGATTCAGAGGGTAAAATTAATATATGTGCAAGAGAAAATTTTAGAACTGATCTCACAAAATATCCTCGTTAACACGTATTTATTTCTTTTCCAAGGTCTCGCGGCATTGCATTATTGTAGTATGCGTGGCAATTTGAAAGGAGTCAAAGCGCTTTTGGCAGCTGGTGCGACTATAGATCTAAAGGATATGAAATCGGGACGGACGCCTTTGTTTCACGCAGTAGATAATGATTGTACATCGGTGAAAAAAGCACTGTTAAAAGCCGGTGCTGTCACAAATATTGCAAACTTCGCGGGACAAATGCCCCTGTGTATATTTTCTGATTCGAAAAATCTATCTTTTGGATCATCATTGACAAAAGATACAACGTAAGATCATTTTATTTTTATTATTTTTATAAAATGACATCTCTTCAATGAGATATAACATGTGTTACCCATGCAAGACTATATATTTCAAATAACATAACATAAAAATTACTAGAAATAATTTTAATTTAATTTGAACTAGTCAAAACAACATAATATTTCTATTAACGTGAATTCAACTCTAATTTTATTCGTACGATTACTGTAAAAAATTTCAATCGTAAAATTGTTTACGATAGAGTTATTAATTTTAATGAAAGTATAGATATAAGTTTATAATTAATTAGATAATAGAGGCATTTAAATAATTTGGTAAAGGAGTTTGATAAAAAATCGTAAATATTTTCCAGTGTTAATATATACTCACATATCATTAAAGAAATACTGCTTAAAAAGAACTTTTGTAACAAAAGAAATAGAAATATTTAATTTTAATAATGCTACAAAGATAGGTTTTGATATTTATGTACATAAGCAACATTGTACTTTTTGTATATTATTTATTAATTACTGTAGTACAGTATTAGGATATTATTGGTCGGATATTATGGGGTCCCCTATAAAACAATTTAAAAAACAAAAAAATTTTTATTTATGTATTGTATTTGCTCAATATGTATCTCCTATTGGTGTTCTGATATACAAAGTTAATTTTTATTCAATTGTGCTCGATTAATATCAGGGATAAATGACATTACATGCATAAGTAATGGCCTATGATGCTGACTTAAGCATCCTGTAAGATAACGTTCTTCTTAAGGTACGTTTAAAATGCTTACATACATATATTTATGCTTCATGAAGCAAGTTGTATTCTATATTATATACCTATATTATATACAATTTATATATTTGATTTAACTCTAAGTAGATGTCGGTAAATGTTTATAAAAGTGAAAAATGGACAGATTTCATCTAGGTAATATTGAAAAAAGAACACTCAAATGTTCTAGTGACGATCATTGAATATAACAATTTGTTATTAATTTTTGTGCAACATCATATTCACATTAGGAAATACATTTTATAAAATATTATCTCTTAAAAGCTGTCGCAAGAATAATAGTTTTCATAACTTAGATAAATCAATATTTTTGTATTGTATTGCAAAGACTTTATGATAATATTTGAAAAACAATTATTAACGTAATTAAAATAATTAATCCAGGTACTGTTGTGATTGTAAATATTTAATTTAATAGTGTTATATACATAATTACTATTCATTATATGTAATGCGAATGATTATGAATATACACATTTATTAACATTTTATGTAGTTATTGACAATATTGCATATAATTAAATAAAAGAAAAAATAAGCAGACTATTCTTATTAGTTCGTATATTTCCAAATGTATTTTTACTCATAATATTTAATATTATATGTCTAATTATAAAATTAAGTTTAAAACTAGCTACTTACAATTTAATAGCTACATCAGAGTAATGTTAAATAAGTGTATATCATTAATTCTCATAACCTGAGCTAGTTAACAATAATTGCTAATTGAAATTGATGCAAATTTAAGAACGGAAAAAATCATCGGAAGTTAAAGAGGGCTTATTATGGTTCTTTAAACGAAATGAAAATTACAAAAATGAGTAAACTTACTAGGAGTTAACCAATGAAGTTATAAATATTCTAGTAAATTTGATCATTTTCGTAATTTTCATCTCGTTTCAAGAATCGTAATGAGCCTCCCAGATATGTAAATCGTCCGAATCATGAAGAAGACAAGGGCTGTGTTCCAAAATTCACCAGCGTTGAAAATCTACAGTTTATGTCATATATACTACACATTTTTGGCATTAGTAGTGAATTTTGAAACACACTCAAGACTGCATTCGGATTCTCATCTAGCACAGACTTGCATAAAACCGATTCTACATTAGTTATAAGGTGATCGTAAGTTTGTTGTGACAGCTAATATGAAGTGTTGATTTCAAAATGCAAGTTTCAGATTGGCTGTCGCAACAAACTTGCAACTAATGTAGAACCGGCTTAATGTAGAACCGGTTTAATGTAGAATGGGCTTAACGCGTGCAGGTATCTTTTCATGGCGGCGATTAGTCACAATTTTTGTAGCGATCGGAGTCATGTGACTCCATCAGTCGCTTGAAAGCTGTCAGTTGCTTCTGTAATTTGATTTGATTAAAATTGTAGCGACAATAGGCGATAATCACTAACATTTGAATTTATTTTAAACCATGCAATTTCTGTTCTGCACAAATAGGAATCCTCCAAAATCTTTTTTTATGTGTTTTTCTATCTGCAGACGTAATTGTAACAAATGCTGTATTAAACAGTCATTTCTTCCTAACCTAACCTCTTCTTACTTTTTATAATTTCATCATAAACATTTCTTTTGCTACTCACTGACATTTCTGTATATATTTAACAGTGTGACTGTACCACTCGATATATTTGGCAATAAAGGAGATCCTTTTATACCATTAAATCGATTAGTACGCATATCAAATTAGTGGGGATTAAATATTTGATACATTCTTATTTACACTGATTTGCTTCAGAACGGATCAAATTAAGTCTAAAGTTACATGGTCTAAAGCTGCTTTTTCATGCAAGCAAAGAAAAGCATTTATCCTCAATCCGTCACAATTCAAATCTAGCGTTGTATAGCTAAAACTATCACCTCCTTCCTTTTCATGGAGCGAAGTTTGGCGAAGTTATGGCTCCTACATATTGGATATGGAAACCAATGAACACATTAAGAACTTCAATGTGCAGAAATCATAATGGCTTATAATAAACGGAGAGTTGAATAAATAATTCAAAAAAATTGATCAATCAAAAAATGCTTCGAAATATTTGACTAAATTAAGTGGGCTATAGCCAGAATCAGCGTTGTTTCGCTCATAGTTATCAAACTTTGAGCGTTTATTTGCTGGATTCGTCATTTTGACGAAAATTGATAGAGAGGAGATAAAACGCCTTTTACTTACTGCGTAAAATTACATAATTTCCTCCTGCACATAGAACGCGGCAACGATTGTTGTGCGGCGGAAGTTGGCGCAACAACCAATCAATGTCTTGCTTACTCGAAAGTAACAGGCTAATATGTATATATATATAATTTCCACCGCGCGACAAAAGTTGAACTCAATCCAACTTTTGTCGCGCAATGGAAGTAGTATTACATCATTTCTAGAAGTTTTGCAAAGTAGGGTCGACTTAAGAACATAGAATGCAACAACTTCCGCCGCATGGCAAGTTGCCGCGTTTTGTGTGGCAAGAACCATCAAGCCCGGTCTTACCAACTCCGATTAATGCCTATTTCCACCAATGTAGATTAACTTTAATTTCGGTTCAACTTACTCTTTGTTTTTTTCTAGTTCTAAAGATTAGAAAAAGAGTAAGTTGAAGACTTAGATTAAAATTAATCTAGTTGATGGAAACGGGCATAAGGACGACTTTTACTAAGCTCCGGTTAACTTAAGGTTTGTTTGCGTTACATGTTCTAACATACTCTAAAATGCTCCTACTGTAACATTTATTTAAAGCTGACTTTTCATACACAGCACGCTGCGATTCGTTGCTATTGGTTAAAAATTTTATTTGAGATAACGAAAAATACCAACACAAAATACATTTTGCCGTATCTCATTGAAGTTCAACCGAACAAGGAGCAGCAAATAATTCGAAGTTGAGAAAGTCTGCAATATTTACAAAAAATTTTATGAAAATTGAGTACATTTACAATGAGTACATTTTTATTAAGATTTGAAGTAACAGGGATATTCTAAATTCTAAATAATTACCTAATTGTTCAAATTATAACTGTACTAATAGTTGTCATATAATCACAAGTTATCTTTTTAAATTTTTCATATTAATTTTCGAGCTGAACAAATAAAAAATACATATTTGAGGTAAAACTTTAATACATATGCTGTTGTCATTATTTCTTTTCATGCATAATAAATGCAGTGGAAATAATTATGAAAAATTTACATCACATTTTTGCTACCGCAACGTACTGCGCATGAAAAGATCTCTTAACGCGCTCGTTGAAGTGAGTAAAAGCTAAATAATAAGAACTAAGAACACTATAAATGTCAGTATTCTCATCTGCATTTTTATTTCTTTTTCCACTCCTTGTTCTGTTCCCACTCCGCTGAGCTGAGAAAGTTATGGTTGTTATAGATTATAGCTTCTAAGCTGTTAGAAACTTTGTAGCTTCGTTATTTATGTATTTCCGCACTTCGAAATTTTATCATAAGACTAAGAGAAGGATATAAAAAAATTGAAATATTATATATTTACGAAAGCAAAAAAATTTATAAAATGCGTTGTTGCGTTGTGGTAAACTATATCAATAGATCAGAAAAAGATATTCGATTATTTAAATTTCCTGTGAATAATATTCGGTAACTTGCTGTATTGCTGTAAAATAAATACATACTTGTGAATAAATATCACTACACTTTCTCGCAGATGAGAAATTTCAATCCTTTTTTTCAAATTGACGTACATATTTGGTATCTTATCTAGAAATAACTTGAACGCCAAATACTTTTCAGGTCCTGCACTAATATTATGATAGATATTCAACTGATTTTGAGAGCAAAAATGGAAGGAGCTACAAATCATAACCTCCCCTATTTCAAGCAGCAAATCATAATCTGTAATGACTATAACCTGTCACAGCTCCATGATGGAATGGGAACAGAGCAAGGAGTGGGAAAAGGAATAAAAATGGTGGATATGAATACCTACGTTTCTAGTGCTCTATAAGAACACATTGACCTAGTTTCCATCGAGGGTTTAATTCAGATTAGAATGTAAGAACCAACTACAGTCAAGTATCCCTGTTACAGTCGAACGACAGGGGAATGCTCGACTGTAATTGGTTGATTCTTACATTCTGGATTAAACCCTCAGTGGAAATTAGGCCATTGGAGCATGTTGGAACATGCGATGCGAATAAATCTTTAATCAGTCTAGTAACTTTGCAAGAACTTTGCAGAATTCCAACTGATGGCTTCTGCACATTGGAACTGCTTGCTGCGTAGCAAAATGTGATAGCCAATAAGCTTACTCCTAATGAGTTCATTGGTTACCCCGTCTCATTTTGCCGCGCAAATGTTTCTACGTCCAGTGTGCAGGAGCCATGATGTCGGAGAAAAAATGAGAATTGAAGAATTAATATAGTGGCTGCGTTCAGCGAACTCAACAGTTAAGTGCATGATCGCTGTTATTGATGTATTCTTTTAGATCATCCAATCAACATTTTAAATTTGAAGAATACATCAATAGCAGCGAACGCTCATTCAACTGTTGAGTTCGCTGAACGCAGTCAATAACACCGAACGTTCACTCAACTGTTGAATTCGCTGAACGCAACCATTAGATACATTCAGTAGGTCTATTTGCGTTACGTGAAATCCCAAAATATTTTTGCACTTAAAATGAGATAGATACATATTTTGCCTTGAAAAAAGAAAAAGCAAAGATAGTAGTGTAAAAGATCGAGTGCAAAAGTTCAAGCAACGCGAACAGACTTAGTACTACGACCGCTCATTAAGCGGTTATAGTATTGCGATAATTCTCCAGAAGAGCTTCCTTACCTCCGATTTCGATGAAATTAGGTTCATTCGAAGCGTTTTTACGCAAAAACGCTTCGAATGAACCTAATTTAAAAGAATTTGGCCGAAAAAAGTCTGGCCCGGGACAGTCCTGCGAAGCGAGATATTGAGCGTTAACATTGACATTTATTGAGATTGGGTCATCTCTAATTTCGATGAAATTAGGCTCATTCAACGCATTTTTGTATAAAATGAAAGAATCTGGCAGAAAAAAGTTCAGGACTGTCCTGCCAAGCGAGACATTGAGCGTTAAAGTTGGCAACTATTGAGATTGGGAAATCTGTTATGTGGACAGTGGAATGTATAGACAGTAATGCTTATTAGTACGGTTATGCCATCTCAAACGAAACAAAAATATATATTCTGCCCGCTTCGGGCTTAACTGCCTAGAAGTTGCAGCCTAGATAGTAAAAAAATAGCTCTAAAAAACTGTTCTTATATCTTATACTTGTTCTTATACTTCTTATACCTCATTGTCTTCATGAGTTAAAAATATTCCAATCGGACAGTGTCTAGACAGTATTTCTAGGCGGTTAGACACCCAAGAGGGTATCTGTTATCTTTTTTTTGTTTGGGACGACATAGCTGCCTAGGACTCTAATAAATATTATCTATTAGAGTCCTATATATAAAGAGACTAGACATCAATCTCCCACCGCCAAATCAGATCTCTACCACTCTGCGCCGCCATATTTGGATCACTCCAATATCGTAAATATACTCCAATCTTGCTTCAATCTGCAACACTCTGTTCTTGTTGTGGCATTATTGATCTTCTTGATTTTTACTAAAAGCAGGAATCAAAATGAAAAAAGAAGAATCTACTCCGTTAATTCCGTTAGCAGAATGAGTTCTGTATTCCGTTAGTGGTTGATATGTTAGCTGTATTACATAGTCTGTGGTCACAATATGGCTTCACTTAGAGCTGTGTTCAGATTCTCATGCAAGTACCACCCAAGTATTTTTTATCCTTGTTGCTCACCGAATGTGAAACGAAGATAATATGATGCCTGGAATGCTCGAGTGAGAATCTGAAATGACGCGCCTTAGGAGGAGATACCCAATCAGAATACATATCAGACTGCTAATCGGGAACTCGAATATTAGTGTCGGATCTCTTTATGTATAGGACTTTACTGTCTATACACTCCTTGTTCACATGACAGATTTTCTAACTTCAATAATCAACTTTAAGAGGCAGTTTATAATAGGCCATAATCGTAATTCGGTTTCCATAGCCGTAATGACCATTACCGCAATCTGTTAAGGAGCGGTTTATAATAGTAGTACTTCGTTATTATGGCTGCGATATAATCATAATCTAAAAGTCGTTAACAATATAAATAAATTTTAAATTTAATAAAAAATATAGATTTGACTACCGATATGGTAGTGTGTGGAATGTCAATTCTAGCATGTACTGCACATGCAGACGCCGTTAAATAAAAAAATCAGAAAAAATGCCGTTGAAGTATATGTTAAATAAATTAAAAAAAAGGAAAAAAAAACATTTTTATTATATAAATGTCGAAATTGTTCAATTCAGAAAATCAAATCGTTTATTTTTATTTCTGATTTTAAATCTTTCTTGAACGGGTTAAAAGAAAAGTACTTTTGCATTTGAATCCCTTGGTATCTTGCACTTTTCCACATTCTTTTGTACTTTTTCCGTACTTTTCTTGGTCATAGGCCAGGAGATGAAGTTGAGTCAACTTTTCGGTTACGGCTAATCAACAGTTTTTATCGGCTATTATAAACGGTAATATGGGTTTTCTATCTTCCAACTTTTACGGCACTAGCCTAAAGACCACTGAGCACAAGAATTGTCGTATCATTTACTTAGAGATTTAAGTTGTAGATATAAGTAATGCACAAGCTTTGGCGTATGACGTACGATTTATTGTCGTCTCTTGGAGACACGACATTAGGTTGTCATCGCCATTTTAATTCAGTATAAGTACTTATAACCTATAAATTGATGACAACTAATGCATTACAGGAAAGTTAAATTGTTAGAAAAAAAAAAAGTATTTCCTAAATTATTGTAGATATTCTTTTATTGTTATTATTTTATTTTTTTAAGTAATAATAAAGTAATTATTATTGCTGCAGTTTTAATAATTCGTACGAAGCACAATAAATGAATCTTCTTTCTGAGCCTCTCTAACTTTTTTATATTTGCTCAGCCAAATACACATTTTCTACACAAAAAAAATTCTCTAAAGAATCAAATTCAATATAGTTTTCAAAAAAAGATTAAATTAGATTAAGTTCTAAATTTGCACAAATAGTGTATAAGTACTAAATATTTGCACAAATAGGAATATACTTACATCATAATAATAATTTTATATTGCACTTTAATGCTTTTTTTAATAGTACATACATTATATGTACATTATTAGACTCTATACGTAGAGTCCTAAAACTCTAAGGGGTTCCGCACAATAAAAGGAAACAGAAAACAGAGAATAAGAATTTCAATCTATCAGAAATCATTATATTGTGGAATATACAGTTTCTGATAGGTTGAAATTCTTATTCTCTGTTCCTGTTTCTTTTATTGTGCAGAACTTCTTCGATTAGAAGTTCTGCACATCCAATCGACGCATGTCGCATCTCTGGATTTTCTAGGACTGATTTCTAGGACTCTAGTATGAATCGGTCTCATCAATTCCGATTAATCTAATCAATCGATTAAGTCTCAACCGTGATTGGTCAATTCTGCTGAACAGTAAATGCAATTGATCAATTCCAATCGACCGATTATATTAATCGGAGTTGGTGAGACCGGATCTTAAAGATGCTTTTTTATGCTGATACTCGACGCTCATTTTCGGCATCAAAATAAGTCACGTGATAAAAATTGACAAATATCAAACATCAATTTTGATTAAGTGATTTATTTTGACGCTGAAAATGAACGTTGAGCGTGAGCATGAAAAGGCACTCTAAAAGTTGCTCTAAGCTAATCAGCCGATTAAATTTCAGTATTGCCAAGTACAAGATTGAAAACTATAATCTAATTATCTAGCAGATGTAAAGAACTGGAGTCTCTATAAGAGAGTCCCATTAATCTTGTCAAAATTTTCATTGGTTTTGAAGTAAAATGAAACCAATCATCAATTATATTCCCACTTTGTGTATCGAGAATGCAGTGATTTAGATTTTAGAAATTGTAAGAGTAGAATTTACGTTAAATTATATAATATTGACAAGTAGAATTTTGTTAAATTACAAAATATTGACAGAAGTAGATCTGTTTTTTATAGCTGAATTAGTTTTACACTATTCTCATTCTAAAGCTATACTGTCATTGTATATCGCGTGTCACGCACGACTAACATCGCGCTGGTGTGCCGGAATACGCTGAATCGCGAATTTCGTATCACACCATAGTCTCAGGTTAGTTCAAAATCGGGGAACAGACCGAGCCTCCCTGAGGTGTAACAATACATCAATGATTGTGTTCAGCGAACTCAACTGTTGAGCGCTCGCTGTTATTGATGTATTCTTTTAGATCATCCAATCAATATTTTAGATTTGGAAGAATACATCAATAGCAGCGAGCGCTCACTCAACAGTTGAATGAGCACTCGTTGCTATTGATATATTCTTCCAGATCTTAAATGCTAATTGAATGATCTAAAAGAATACACCAATAATAGCGAGCTTAACTGTTGAGTTCGCTGAACGCAGCCATTGGTTGCGTTCAACAGAACGTTTATTTTGCAACTGTTGGAAGTTTTCTTCATGCTGATTGGATTATATTTTTAAATTTAGAAGAATGATCTCTATCTCACAGACAATCATCAAAACGGTTGCAAAGCTGTTTCTCTGCTGAACTCAGCCAATGTGCAGAGTGCGCATCAGTTCTGCTAGTGAAAAACGCTCATATTAAAATTATCAAACATATGAATATTTTATTATTTATTGCAATAGTATTTTATATATTTTTTATGATTTTTGTATACATTTTGCAATATGTAATAATAGCTCCACTTTATCGCTATTATTACCGCTCATAAGACAATAAATTTATAACCATGACATGATAGTGTAATATCGTTACATTAATAGTGTAATATCATTTTAATATAAATATAATTGTTTAGAAATAATTACGACTCAATGCATTTCAAGAATCTTTGCATATCAATAAGATTCTTTCACATTTTAATTACATGTCGCATATTTACAAATCTGAATTATATCAGAACGCTAAGATTTTAACTTATTATTTGTTACATAAGTTACTAAGATCATAGGCAGTTACTTTGTGGCTACTATACGCCCACACTAATATGTCGACGAGTTGTGAGTTCAATTTTTTAATCAGTAATTGATTTTTCAAATTAAACTGTAAAAATGCGTATTCACGTTTTTTTTTTTCGAGAAATTGATTTTTAAATATTCATTATATTACACACATTATATACTTATATATATATATATCATATCCACTCAATTGCGAACTATGTTAAAGGTTTGCTTTACGTGCAATATAGTGCTCAACGTCGATATTCCGTTTACTATGCTCATTTCTCTTTATTTAGCGCTTGAATAAATTCTTCTAATTTCTCTTGGATCTGCCTGACTCGTTCTAGAAATAAAAATGCTAATTAGCGATGTAATTTAATAGCAATAAAATATTTTGTATTTAATACTGCATGCATTTATTTATTATTTTTCTTTTATATTTGATATATTTGAACTGTATATAATTTATTAATAATAATATTAAATAATTACTAGAAAAATATCTAAATCAATTCCAAAATACAACACTTTTATCAATTATAAGAATTAAAGCTAGAGAAATATTATATTGCAATACGTACTAAGTTCTTCTGCTAATGTGACTCGTCTGCCTGTAAGTAACTTCTCCTTAATTTCATTATCTTGACTATAATCCTCAAGAACTTCTTTAATCTCTTTATCTAGTCTCCGAGCTTCTCTATTCATGATTTGTTGCCTCAATGCATTTGAGGTGACTTTTAGCATTTGTTGAATTCGCCAGAAGAGTACTACATCGTTACATTCCATCTAAAAAAATTTTGTTTATAAAAATATTCAAATAGACAGATTCTAAAATGATTATTTAAGTGTATAATTTTTTTTTTCTTTTAACATACTTCGTTTTCATGTCCTGTGTGATATAGATAATATCCTTTTCTACAATCATATGCTCTCGCTAAACTCTGTTGTAAGAAAAATCTCCTGTACACAGGATGCCACGTCTCTCGAATAAATTCGTTGTCAACCTCTAATCCATTTCTTTGTAAATTCTTCCTAACAGCTGTGAGCTCGTCATGTGTTAAAGTAGGCGCATGTTTCTGTAATCAGGAATATATGAAATAAATGTAGCAAAACTGTAACAGTTTTATTTAACTGTAACTATCCGTGTATACGTACTTTATCGGCATAAAGAATTTTATCCAACTCGTTCTTAACCGCCGTACGTTTCTGCTGCTCCTCGCTTTGGTTCTGCCAATACATCCATCGTTCCTTGCGATTAGGACCCAGCATATCATGCAGAATTTGTTCTGTACTCTGCAATTTTTCTTTAACTGAGGTTTCTAAGAAACGTACAGCTTGATCCCATTCACGCTTGTCGTTTACGCTTCTATCTTCCAAGATATTAAGTTGAATAACACGTAGCATTTCTGATGCCTGAAGGGATTGTGCCTTTTAATGTCTCTAATTCATTAACATTCATTACAAGAGAAAATGGAAAAAAAAATAGAAATAAACTATTAAAATATTTTGTTATATATTTACTTTTTCTTCCCACGAATGACGTCTCATTGCCTCATTTACTACAGCGTTCTTAAGGTTGTCGAAAATGTCATCGTGATCTGGACTAAGCCGAGCCTGTGACATAAAGTTCTGAAATTCTTGCTGCAAACATTCCCATCCACTTTCGACGCTACGCGCAGGCAGTTGTTGTTCTGTCCAATGCCTGAGTTTAATATCGACAGTGGTATTGAATGTATCTGTAGAGAACATTAACAAGAGAACATTAACTTTAGCAAACTAAGGTCTCTGTCTGTTCAACGAAAAATAATTTATCAATATACTTGGACTTCCGCTTTGAGCAGCAGGTAAGTAGATATTTTCAAAAACGTGCATACTGACTTTGTCCCAATTTCGAGACATTAGCACTTCTTCCCAATGTCTTGGTGATACTTGGGACAAGTTGACTATTTCGTCCAAAATTTCACCTCGTGCCTTTTCAAAAAGCTCATCTCTGTCCAGTTCCCTTAACCTAAATTTATAATAAAATAAATTGATGAAATTAAAATTGCTTCTTTTAATTATTTACCTCGGAAAATTGTTCTTCCATTCCGTTTCTAAATTGAATCTCGTGGCTTTGAATGCATCTGCTTGTTGTTCTACCGTTTCACGAACCATTTTCCAAAAACATTCGGCTACCGCCAAGCTCAAATTTTTGGTAGTCACTTGACCAGACATTGCTAGACCATCTCTGAATAATCAGAAGTTCATCAACACATTTAATGTTGTCAATGCTTATGCATAAGTTTATGTCTAGACTTACTTGAAGAGTTTGGAATTTCTAAAAAATTTTTCCTCATAATCCTTGATCGTTTGTATACTGTCATCTTGTCTACCACGACCAGTAACTACAGCAAAGTAGCCTAATGCTTTCATTGGAAACAGTTTACCGGATAATATCTTGCGCAATCTCTCAGGATTAGTTAAATTCTCTTCCGCCATGTCAACCTGTCGCAATAAAATAACAGCAATTGCAATAATATTTGCATTCATTAATTTTTTTTATTATAAACACAAAAAAACATTTCGTACTTTTGTCAAGACAAAAATTGTTCTTTTGCCTGATGGATCCATTTGAGCTACGAGATCGGTCACGTTACTTCTTTCTGCATCAACAGAGCCATCTTGTATACAAAGAATGATCGCATTAGGATTACTCATATACTGTTGGCTCATTTGTCTGATTGCTTCGCGAGTGTCTTCTGCCATATCAACGGTAACCGTCTGTTGCACAAACAAAGTTTTAAAATTTTGTAAGTGGATTTTTCTTGAAAATTTATAGTATGAAAATATACATACGCTAATAATACCAGGTAAATCGACTAGAACCATACGTTGAAGGCCTGGTCCTTTCACCGTCATAGAAATGACATCCGGGCTGACCGTCTTTCCGTTCTTAACGCTATTTTTCATTCGCAATTCTACCTCCCGTCTGAGTTCGGTTAACTCCGACTCCTTCGTGAGATCAAATTCTCTGGAGCTATCTTTGAATTGCGCTATATGATACGGACCTTCGCTCAATGTGACTTTGACTGGCGCTCTCGTCATCATTTCACCTCCACCTCTGTACAAACAGTAATGATCAATTATTCTTTATACTCTAACGATATATTACTAATATACATATAATAACATACATATAAAAGAAAATGAAAAATGGAGAAATACCTTGGAAATATCCTTGCTTGAGCAATCATTTCAAGCACGGATGTTTTACCGGAACTTTGATCACCAACGACTACTACTCTAGGTAAATGATCAGCAGTGGAATAAGCACTATCGTAATCACTAAGCTCGTCCAAGACATCACTATACATATCGATTAATGATTTCTAAAAGCAAGAAAAACGTGGAGTACAATTAAAATAAATCGCATATGTTAATGCGAGGTGTGTGCAAATTACTTTAATTTTTTTGTTGGTAAATTTCTGATTCCCTCGTAAAAGTATCTGTTTGCGTAATTCTTTATTCTCTCTTTCTAGTCTTTCTATTTCGCGTTGATATTTCAGTTGTATCTGCATCAGCTCATCTTGCATAGCGTCCATCCTCTGTTGCGAAGATTCTTCAGGAAAAAAAGAGAAAGAAGACATTGTAAGAATATCAAATAATTTTCGATCGTGATGACGTAAATCAATGATATGTACGTACGAGCTTTCTTACGTTCCTCCTCAGTATTATTATCACTAGCCAATGGACGTGCAAAGGCAACCACATTTTTGGACAAATGTTCTTTTGTTTCTGCTTAAAAATAAGACAGCACGTATTTTTAATTTGTAATAATTTGTAATTTGTTCTGCAAAAATGCAAGAAAGCTAGTATCAACTGATGTGAAAAATTAATAGGACTATTTTTTTTATGTGCATAAGTTTTGTGTATGATAAAATTAAAATAAAAAAAAGAATAATGTTGCCTTGTACATGCAAATAAAGTAGTAAAATAAAAGCGCAAATGGTTCTGTCCCATTCAGTATTTACGTCTATTGTATGTTATTAGATTTTAGTTAGTTTAATACGTAAATATAACTTATTTGCTAATAACAATTTGCAGCATTAATTACTTTTTAATTTTTAAGTAGTTATTTGTTTATATTATATATTGTATATATTGTCTATAAAATGCTGAATGGACAGAATGTGTAAAATAATTTGTCTTTACACACCTGAATAACTTTGTTTTGCTATTATTGAGATAGTATCAAATGCACCTGAATAGAACAGACCACAATAAATTAATAATACAAATATGAAATATAGTGCTCTGTAGAAATAAATTACATATCATTAAATTTACGTAAAATATTTAATTGCAATTTAAGTTTCTTTTTAAGAATGCAAATATTCTAATTAAATTTTACAAATAAACAAACAAATATATTAATGTTAACACAAATACACTGCTTTATTATACATATTTTTACAAGTAGTAAATTTAAATGAATGTTATACATAAATGAATCATAACAATTAAAGGTACTGGAAAGGAACTGCATATCATGATATCAATCTATATTTTGTAGTTTAATTTATTAGGTGAAGAAAATGTCAGGCAAATGGAGGAATATAATAACGGAAGAATGGACAAAACAGGACATTTGATAAATAATTATAGATCATTAGGAATAATGTGATGTATGAATATATATCAAGGAATAGAAATGACTCGTTAACAGGCTTGTCACTCACTCTGCATTGAGTTATTCTCTTGGTAACTATTTTGATGACTTTCTGCTGCCTTAATAGCATCATCTAGTCTTTGATCAAACCAGGTCCTATATTCTCGATATTTAATTACCCCAAATTCCTTTATACGTGGATCTGTTCACATTTGCAATTATTTTTATTGCAAATCATTAACGCGCTTTAGTTTGCCTCACATTTTCACAGATTCAATAGCTGTATATTCGTCCTGCTTACCAATCTCAATCTTGTCAGCTACATTACTCCTAATTGTCATGAGCGATTTGCGGAAGTCTTGCCATTGCTTTTCGTTGGGCATCAGATTTTCTAACCATCCCAAATCCGGTAGTCCCTCCCTCCATTGTTCATATTTCTAAATGGATGATATTGTGATTATAATAAATATTTAACAAATATTTCTAACAATTATAATTATATTTAATATTCAGTAAGAAATGATCAATAGCAAGAATGATGCTGAGAAAGAAAGCTTGTAATATTTACTTTCTGTAAGGTAATGCCACCACCGACTGCACTTCCCAAGAGAAGATATCGAATTTTTAACGCTCCTTTTAATATCTTTGCTATCACCATAGCATATCCACGATATGGATTTGCGAAGTATCTTAGTTGTGGTGATGCTAATAATGGCTTGCAGTGTCTACTAAATTTTCCAGACAGCTTCCGTGTAGTAATAATGGTTATTGGATATCTAGAGGTTTTGGAAACTAGCAAAATGCCATGCCTAAAAAAATGTTAATTCAGTTAAGGTACAGAAAAAGTATAAATTATTCTTAATAATTAAAATTATGCAGCTTAAAGAAATTTAAAACAAAGAGAAATTCAAGAGAAAAGCACAAAGAAAATAAAGAATAAATACAAGAGAAAAGAGAAAACAATTATAACAAAAAGTGTTTTTATATAAATTTACAATATAAATAGTGTAATGCTATCTTCTTCAATTTTCTTATACCTTTATAAATTAGTATCTTAAATTTAACAATGATAGAGAAGTGCTAAGTTCTAACCTATTGTTGCAAGCAGATGCTCTTGCAAAAAATATGAATCCAATTTAATTCAATATCATTTTATGTAACGTATAAATTTAGCAAATGAAAAACAGTTTGTGTCAATTTGTTTCATTTTAATTATAGTATTAATTATTCAGTTTAGCTATCCCACCTCAAAAATCAATAAAATTAAGCTTGTTTGACGCATTTTTGCATGAAACGAAAGAATCTGACAAAAAAAGCATCGCTCTGTCCTATAAGCTGAGATATTAATCGTTAAAGTTTATAACTATTGAGGTTAAGAAATCTGTCACAGATAGAATGAAGGTAATTCTTTAGAACTACTCGATTTATTATAAGATAAGATAAAATTAGGTTCATTCGCATTTTTGCGTAAAATGAAAAAATCTGGCAAAAAAATGTCTGGGACTGCTCTGCGAGATATCAAGCGTTAAAGTTGACTAAAGTATTACTATGTAACACGATCATTAGTTTGTCATGTAGACAGTGCAGTGTATTAACTAATGCTTATTGGTTCGGCGTAGTTGCTCTGAATAAAAAAAATAACATATCCTACCCACTTGGGACCTAGACAGTGTCCGCTTAAAATATTTCTAACCCATGAAGACAATGGAGTGTGAGAACAGTCTTTTTAAAGTGGTCTTTTGTCTAAGCTGCAACTTCTAGGTAGTTAGACTCCAAGCAGGTAGGATATGTTATTTTTTTTTGTTCGTCCCGAATCAATAAGCACTAGTTTATACTCCACTGTCTACATAACAGATTTTCTAACCTCAACAATAACAGTACAATTGTAGAAGTTATGCATCCCTTTGCAAGGGGGAGAGGGGGAGGAGGGGAGGGGAAAGTCGCTTCACGTGAAAAGTCGAAGTTCCTATATGGAACAATACAATTATAAACAATTATATATCATTTGGTCTCTGTGATAGATTTCCTAACCTTAATAATTATCCATTTTAACTTAATGTTTAATATCTCGGCTCACAGAATGACACTTTTTTTTTGCCAGATTCTTTCGTTTCATGCAAAAACGCGCGTCGAATAAGCCTAATTTTATTGATTTTTTGTGGAATAACTAAACTGAATAATAACTTCAATTATAATCGTATCTCTCACCCGAATTTTCCGCAAATGATTTGCTCCATTTTATCGGAGCAATCCTTGCCTGTCGTCGATGAATAACGGCGACTGCGGTAGTCGACAAATATTTATACAATTTCACGTGCATGCGTTACGAGATGAGTGTGACGTAAGTCAGGAAATCAAAGGTGTAAAATGTCCTCGAAAATCCGACGATCCGGGCATCACGTACATCTCGATTCATCCACTTGTTCAGAAATATTGAGAAACATTACGCATTGCGCACAGCATGATTTCCGCAAGTTTGCCCCTTCTTTCTCTCGAAAAAATACTAAGTTACGGCGAAAAAATTCCTAGACATTACGGCGTAGCCTAGACATTATGCGTTAGGCTGCTTTTTCATACAGACGCTCGACGCTTATTTTCAACATCAAAACAAGTCACGTGACCTGTTTTGATGCTGGAAATGAGCGTCGAACGTCTACATGAAAATACGGCCTTACGGAATGCGAGAATGCGTTCACCATGCGTTTCTTATAGCATTTTTTACTGGCAGAACAATGCGCACTCAATGCACATTAAAGCTGTTGTATACTAACTTAGGCTGTGGTCAAAATCTCGCTACAAATGCTTTAAAGCATTTGATGGACCAATTAGAAGAAAGAATTTTACAAATTGACTAATTAAAAAAAGCTTCAAAGCGTTTGTAGCATCGCGTTGATCGTATTCTTAATCTGAATGTAAAAGTGGCTTAGTTTCCACTGAGAGTTTAAACTGGAATGTAAGAATGTAAGAACTAATCAACTACAGTCGAGCATTCCCCTGTCATTCGATTGTAACAGGGGAATACTCGACTATAATTGGTTGATTCTTAAGATTTGTTCACGTCGCACGCTCCAACTTACTCAATATGCTCCAATACGTTCGCGAAACCAATATGGCGACTAGAGATTTGTTCGCATCGCATGCTCCAACATGTTGTAATATGCTTTTGTCATAGCTCTTACTTATTCCGACGCGCTTGATAAAGTGAGTAGAAGCTGTAGTAAGAACATGGAGCGTGCTTACGACGCGAATAAACCTTTGCATCGCGTTAGAGCATACTCCATGGATCAATTAAGAGCACGCTCCATTTGCCTCAGAAGAAGATAATACAAATGTTACGTAATGGTTGAAAACGTATTGTATCGAAAAAAGTATTTCAGATTCATTTTGTATAAAAATGCATTTAATAAATGCGTTTTTGATATAAATATAAAAATATATAACAATATAATATAATATTAATAAAAAAAATAATAAAATAAAATAAATAAAATGAATAAAATTAGAAAAATTAAAAAATAAAATAAAATAATATTAATATAAATACAATATAATATAATATAAAAATATAATAAACTTTTATTGGGAGTACAAATTAGTTCGATCCGTTTCCCTAAAGATAGCTCCAGCTGTTGTGAATGGTTCATAGTGACAGCTGATTTTGGCGGTTTCAGAGAGGTTAAACATTCTAACTGCTAATAATATTCAGTTTATATCGCTTTGAATTTCATACAAAAACCTTGATTTTTACTGTGTTTGAAATGTCGAATTTTGTGTTAACCAAGCAACATTTGCGGGAGGTTTTAATTTTCTGTTTTAATTGAAGAGAAAAAAGTGCGGCTGAAACCTATCGAATGCTTGTCGAAGTTTATGGTGACACTGCTCCAACTGATAAATCATGTAAGGAATGGTTTCGAGGATGGAGCATTGAAGACAAGCCTCGCTCTGGATAGCCAAAAAAATTTGAAGACAAAAAATTAGAGGCATTACTCGAAGAAGATCAGAGTTAAACGCAAGAGGAGTTTGCAGAATCAATTGGGTTGGGTAACTCAACAAGCCTTTTCTGTACGATCGAGAGCCGATTGGGAATGATTCAAAAACAAGGAAATTGGGTGCCTTATGAACTGAAACCGAGAGACGTTGAAAGGCGATTTTTCACTTGCGAACAGCTGATTCAAACACAACAGAGAAAAGATTTTTTGCATCTGATTGTGACTGGAGATGAGAAGTGGATATTCTACGACAATCCCAAGAAAAAAAAATACTAAGCCCGGTCAATCGTTACCATCGACCTCAACATCAACACTTTAACCGAACATTCACGGTTCAAAGATCATGCTCTATATTTGATGGGATCAAAATTTACTATGAGCTGCTGAAACCTGGCGATTCCATTACGGGCGATTGGTATCGGCTACAATTGATTCGTTTAAGTGCATTGCGAGAAAAACAGCCAGAATACGAGCAAAGATATGGATAATGATAAAGTTATTCTTTTTCATGACAACGCCTCATGTCGCTAAAGTCGTAAAAAAATATTTGGAAACGCTCAAATGGGATGTTTTACCGCACCCATCATATTCTCCGGACATTGCTTCTTCTGATTACTGGTTGTTCCGAAGGATGCAGCAAATCACCGGTTCACTTCTTTCGCAGAAATCGAAAATTGGCTCCAAAATTGGCTCCAAAATCGTCTCCAAAGAGTCATTTTTTCGAAATGGAATTTGAAAATTGCCTGAGAGATGGGAAAAAGTAGTAGGCAGTGATGGACAATACTTTAATTGATCTGTTCATTCATTTTGAAATAAATGCACAAAAATATGGACTGAACTAATTTGTACTCCCAATATATTTATTAAAAATACATTTATTTTGTATAAAAATAATCGATAAAAATAATCGTTTTTCAAATAATCGAAGTAACACAAAATATCCGAAAGGAAACGAGGCACATGTACGACCTGTTGAGTGGTCTCACGGATTAGGTTAGGTGACCTGCTCATTTGTCCTAAATCCATGTCACTGAACATTGGAACACATGAATGCAATTGCTTCAACCGCCATCTTATCTGTGATCCAAGTGCTCTCTGGGTTAATTTGGAGCATGCGATGTGAACAAACTTAAGATAGCAGACAAATTGAATATTTCTGATTTATTTATGTTTATATAATTTGGGAATCGTTTAGAGAAATTTGGGAAAAGCATTTAAACATTTGGGTAATAGTATTTTTCTTGTTATTAATAAATTTTATCATGCCTCAATTAAACAGCGATTTTATTTAATATATTTTATGAATGAAATCGATTAGAAATCATTTGGGGAAGACGTCTTCATTATTATTTTCATTTGGAAAAAGTCACTATTTAGTAATTCAATAGATTTACACACATTATGAAAACGAACAAAATCCGAGGTAGTGGGTGTAGAACAATGAATGTAGTAAACCTAAAATCGTCAAAAATTAACCAATTAATCCGAATCTAATTATGCATAGTAAAAAATTAACTGTGTAATGCATAGTAAAAAATTAATTGTGTAATAAAAAATCAACTTAATCATAAACTTAATTATATTCGATTAATTTTCTTCACAACTATGATTGGTCAATTCCGTATGGCTTAAGACTTTCTACATTTATTGTACCATCCGAGTAAAGTTTGCGCAATCCAACATTGGAGTATTCGAATTTCGGAGTAAACTTTGAACATAAAAATATAAAATGAAGAAGAAAATTTGTTAGTATGTATTATTTTCTTAATTTGTAAATGTTATTATTTAAATATATTTCAAATCTAGTCTCTATGAAAATGATAATCTATGAAAATGATAATGTTCACCAAGAAGGCCTAACTTGAAGCTTTTTGGTCGACCGCAGCGTTTCGTCCTGGTCCCACACTACTAGACTCATCAGTAAGGCGATGTAGTGTGGGCTTTTAGACGCCTGGAATAAATTTTAAATTGACGTTCTATTTAAAGGAAATTCGCGCGGCTGCAATGCTCGTGCGAATCCGAGCGAGTCTTGTTGGATCTCTAGTCGCCACACAAGAAGAAAAATTTTTATATTTATTCTTTATTTTTGTTATTTTCAGTAAAGACGGACAAATGATTTTATGTAAATTCACCGATTGGTTCTTTATGGATCCATAAATAAAGACCAATCGCACGGTGAGTAGGCTGCATTTCGAAAATCATAGAAAAAAAATCTATTGCAACCTTTTAATCGGCAAGTATACATGCACCGGCAAGAATGGTGTCTCCTGGCGTTCGACGCGCGGCATTACATTATATTATATTTTTTATATTTATTTTATTATATGTTCTTATATTTAACTGTAAATTTAATTTTCCAATGTGATACAAAATATTAATTTCATTTGCACATTACAAATTTATAAATGCATGCAAAGCTATTACAATGAGTCTCAAAATTATACATAATATTGTAATTATGCATAAAAATTTTTTACAGTATTATATTATATACACATTATATACAATTAATATATATTATATTAAAAATTTTTATACATTACAATATTTGTGCATAATAAAAGTATTAATAGTAGCGAAAAACATCGCGGTATCTCACTACTAGTAATAAATGTGTGAGACAGCGAAAGGACACTGCGAATCGGCATCACGTTCAATTACGCTTTCTCTATCAATCGTGCGCCTTACATTAAGGACAGAATATCAGAGCGTCCCCTACTTTTCTCCCTTCGCGCTCCTTGCCTTCTCCGCGTTTCCATACGCACGAGTGTGCTTCAGAATGTGTAGCGCCGAACGGGACACTATTCCTGCTGGTATGTGTTTATCTTTACGTCGTTTTGTGTACAATAATCCGTATAGGGTATCAATTATGTAAATTTTCATGAAACTTTCATTTTTTCACTTTTTGTATGTCATTCAATCTCATGTGAAAAGTTTCACTTTCAAATAATATAGACTTAATGATTATTATATATAAAGAAAATTATGAGAAAGTGAAATCAGATGTAAGGAAGTTACGAGATCATAAAGCGAATTTACATCGTTCCTCTTAAATTTACGAAATTTAACAAGTTCACGAGTGTATGTATATTCAAGTATATGTGCACATACATACGTATTTTGATAGGAAATCACATTGTGCTCAATATTATTGTTCCTTGTATATATAATCGAGAATAACAATGAATATAACTCAAAAACAAAAGAAAATGCTAAACATAATGTCAAAAAATTTGGATATTGTGCGGGAAAGTATCGTGAAATTCTCAGAGCCATATGAAATTGGTAAAAACATGTTATTTTTGTTCTTGATATGTAGTAAAAAAACAATATATATTTAAAACTCGTAGAAAAAATGTATGGGAGAACATAGCACAAACTCTAAATTGTTCCGGATTAGGATCGGAGAAATCTTCATCCGAATAGAAAAAGATTATTTTTTAATCTGTTTCATAAATCTCTATTTTTTATTAAAATTCTCATTTTTAAATTTTCATGTGATTTTTATGTACTTCACATTTTTATCTTTTACTCATATATAATATTTAATTATATAATATTTAATTTAACATCACGCAAACATTTTCTTAATATGTGAAGTTTTTCGCCTGCAATTGTATGTTCTTCCTTGTCGTTCACATCATTTATGGCGAGAAATCACGCAATATCCATTTCAAATAGATATTCAAATATTAAGTGTAGTAAAAAGAAATCCATTATTTTTCCATTCAATTTCATGCAAAAATAATGGATTTCTTTTTACTACACCTAATATATTTGATATTTGTCGAAAGCGAGAGAGTTCTAATGCAGGAACAGAAAAAAGACCGAAAAACAAGCTAGTTTATATTAATTTACTAAGAAATAATTAAATTTTAGGCATTTCGTTACTTGCCGAAAAATTTCTCGTAAACTATTTCACATTTTACAACAATCAAAAGTTACTTAATCACTTCATTACATTCACGTGAATTTGTTCTTTTTGTGTATTCATTCTTAGAAAAAACTTTACATAATCAATATCCAGCTCTATCAGTGAAAAATATTATTACGTTTGTTCCGCCGATTTTTATGCGCATACAATGTACGGAATGGTACGGAATTGCTGGAATTGTGCGAGAATTTATGCGAAGAAGATAAAGGACCGGCTCACCAATTTCGATTAAACTAATTGGTCGATTAAATTTCAATATTGTCAACTATAAGACTTGAAAACATCCTTTTCTGGCGAGTCGCCGAATACTCACGTATGTATAACCAGAGAAAAATCTGAGAGAAGATATGACGACCAAAACCTGTAATCGTAAAATGCTTGTGGCGTTTATAAATGTACTTAATTTTCATATTTTTTGCAAATATTGCAGATTTTCTCGGTTTTGAATTCTTTGCTGCTCGTTATTCATTCGATTGAACTTCAATGAAATGCGGCAAATTTTGCATCGGAAGCGTCATCTCATGTAAAATATTTAATCAATAGTTACGAATTGCTGCCGCAATCTGCTAGTGTCGCATCGACACTATCGTGTCAATTACCCAGATAACATTTATGTTGCATAAGATATAGACATCTTATGTCTAAAAGATGTCTAAAAAACGTCTTTTAAATATTTTGCAACATAAATGTTATCTGGAAATGTTGTCTCGATATGCAAGAGATTGTAGAAGCTCAAGAGCTTCGGACGAATTGCAACAATTGAAGTAATTTACATGTCTCTGACAAAAGTAAAAAAGTTTACCTTATCGGAAACAGTATCCAGCATTTACTACACTGACACTTCAGAAGAAGAAATCAGACCATACATCCCTGGATCATTATGAAGACAAGTTTTCGATTTGGTTCAAATGTCCCATCTAAGCGGCAGAACAACTTATTGGCACAGAAATTTGTGTGGTCCTCCATGAATAAAAACATTAAAAAATGGGCTCGCATTTGTCTAGACCAGCAATCTAAAATTCATCGGCATAATCGTATTTCACCTACTAAATACCAGTACCAGTACCAGATTTCGAGCATATATCGATATCGTCAGTCCTCTACCTCCATCCAAAGATTTCAAGTATTTATTAACAATGATTAACTGATTTACTCGTTAGCCGGAAGCCATTCCATTACAGAATTGTACTGCAGATACGGTGACGAAAATGTTTTTCACTCACTGAATAGCCAGATTTGGAGATCCATGTCTGATCACAATTGATCAGCTCGCAATTCGAAGCAACTAATCAAACTCGTCGATTCTAAACGT
>Ga0157363_1000578_pt1 | contig 28414 bp, 20 predicted proteins | sample AttsexASBM1_FD_111477 | JGI IMG/M metagenome (GOLD analysis project Ga0157363, IMG submission 111477) | Fungus gardens microbial communities from leaf cutter ant in Ribeirão Preto, State of São Paulo, Brazil - Atta sexdens ASBM1 | ecosystem: Host-associated > Fungi > Mycelium > Unclassified ... | reverse complement strand
TCTCTCTCTCTCTCTCTCTCTCTCTCTCTCTCTCTCTCTCTCTCTCTCTCTCTGTGTGTGTGTGTGTGTGTGTGTGTGTGTGTGTGTGTGTGTGTGTGTGTGTGTGTGTGTACACGTGTTCATGCCATAACGATGCTGGCAACAAGTGAACAGAATTGAACTGAACTGGAATTGAACTGAACTAAGAGAAAGATCCCCAAAAGTATAGTACATGCCTGTCCAATCTGAATACCAGAGCTAAAACGCAAAGCCATCGCAAAAAAATTCAATGTGAATAAAATTTCGGGAACTGTAAAGTGTTGATACGCATTTAAGTGATATTTACAACAGTTTATAGTCCTTTCCTAAAATCTTACATTGAATTTTCTTACGTCGATGGCTTTACGTTTTGGCTTCGGAGCTCAAATGAGATAGGCTTGATACAGTATATTAATTTTGCAACGGCACGCAATATGACTTGCCTCTCTCGAGAACGAGGATCTAAAACAGTGATCTCTCCCGTGCCAATGGCAAAGTGTGAAAAAGACAATCGAAAAAACATGATTTTTGCATATCGGAAAAAAATCCAAAAGGACACGTAAAAAGAATTACAACTATCTCCGATCCTCGTGCTAACGGGGCCGTCATTATCGCGGCGTTTCGTCATTAGTAAACTAAGCTACATAGCTCATAATTATAGCGTCGATGGAGCAAAAAGTCAACAATGATTGAGCCCCTGCGCCTTCCATCCGGATAGAGAAAGTATGGGCCTTGTCTTATCTCTTCCGCTTTTGTTTTTAATTCATGGTTCTGATTTCTTTTTTCTTTATTATCTTCTGCTATCCTACTAGCCGCTTTACATCATCGTTACTATCAATATGTTAAAGTACAAATGTTCACTCACACAATGATCCTCGCTCGCTCATGCTCGCGCACCACTCATGCATACCAGTTTTTCCTTTTAAAATAATTACCATAATTAGCGCGGATTACTTTATCATTATCGTAAATAATCAGGGAAAGAATTAGGAGGTTGGTTGGTGGGGATTGTTGAAGAGCTTGGTTGATTGGTAGGTTGCTTGGTGGTTAGTTGCTTTGTTCTCCTAGTGATGGTGGTGTAAGTACGCTCACGCTAAGGTCAATGGTACGTACAGTAGGTGAGGTATGCTTTCAGGATGAAGGACACGGGGTGATAGATGAAGAAATTTCGACGTGCATCCGCTATTCGTCGTCTTCCTTCCATTCTTCTTCGCTGTCGCTTTTTATTGTAGTTTGGTTCGCCTGTGCACCTCCTACCATTGGGGCTCCGTCATTTTGCATTTTCTTTTTGTACGCGGTCATTTCCTGCGAGAGGAAAAGGTCTCGTATTTATTTTTAAAATACTTGGATTTATCTCATAAATCCATTTAATCAAATCGATTTGAATTGTGCCAAAAGATAATATATTCCGACATATAGACGTATATAAAAAAACCTATTACTTTTAGTTTCTGATTTTACATGATTGCAATATAGAGTTAGGGATCTTAGGTGGTTAAAAACATAAGATAAAATTTCAATACATTACCCTTTCATATCGAGCTTTATCTTTTTCTGCCATAGCCTCGTATTTGGATTTGGTTTCGGGATCTGCGTCCGACCATTTCTTGCCTAATTCCTTAGCTATATCACCTACACCATATTCAGGATTCAGCATTTTGACCTTACCACGTTCGTCATTGCAGAACCAGAAGAAAGCAGACCTGATGAAATTAATCATGAAATATATCTGCTGCTATTAAAAAGGTATCGTATAATATATTAATACGATAATATATTAAGTTAGCTTTTTTTTTGTAGAAACTGAAAAAAATCATAATGTATAATTCAAAAATAATCTAAATTTGAATTTAGCTTTGAGAAATTGCTGTAAATTTAATTCTCAGAAAAATAACTTTACATTAAAAAATAATTTAAAAGTTGCAGGAAACGGATCATAAATTTCTCTAAAATGCGAGTAAAAGCTTAAAAAAAAAGTTAAATTTTTGTTTCCATTTAAATTTTAAAGTTTATTTTTCTCGTTGTATATTTAAATATTAATCAACGAATTTTTTTCCTCGAGCTCGAAATACATTATGTAAAAACATGAGGGCTTACAGCGATCTCTTGGGAGCATTGTGATCCTTGATGTGTTTACGTTTCTTGCCCCTGCCCTTATTTTCTCCCTTAGGCGGCGTATAATTCTGCATCTCCGTGTCGTATCTTTTCTTATCTTTCTCTGCCATTTCATGGAAACGTTTCTTCTCGATGTCCGACATAGTCTACGACACATGCGGTATTCCGCCAATGTAGCGTTAGCGTTTTTAGTTGGTCTCACAGATCGAGCCACGTGCGAAATGTTCAATTACTGAGGGAATAAGTGTTTGTCGATCGGTCCAGCATATTCTGTCGTGTACAGTCGCGTGCATGCGGGATAATGAATACTTTAAAAGATTCGTTCTTTAATGACGTCACGATGCGAAAGATTTTTGCATGTATCGGTTGAATTTTCTTTATCAATAATCTCTTTATCAATAATTCCGCTAAACAAGATGAAGATTGACGGTTTAACAAGGCGAGATGTGTCGGTTCGTAACGACGCGCTTAAATATCATACTTGCGCGTGGCGTTTACCGAGCATACACATTTATTCAGAGGCCAAGATCAAAGTAGCTCTCGCGAATCCGCAGGCCTTTAGACAGAAGAATATTATGTATCCCACTCTCTTGCTCGCACCTCGGGCTGTGAAACCACAACATACGGGAAAATCCAACGAAGTATCATTTCTAAGTTAGTTCTTACATTTCTCTTGATCCTAACATTCAGCAAATAGATCTATTAATCTATCTCGAATTTATTTACATTATATAGCATAAGATATTAATATCAAAATTATTTATTTTTATAAAATATATCTATAAAAATATGGTTTACATAACTATAGGGAATTCTAAGAGAATCTCACCTTCCACCTCATTGCACACTTTTTGGAGAATTCCCGGAAGACGATCTTTTCCTCGGGATGCTTCTTTTTATGCTCCTGACGACATGTCTGGACGAAGAACGCATACGCTGTCATCCGTCCTCTTGGCTTCGAATCTTTTCCTCTCGGCATATTGTCCCGCTGCAGACTCTGAGCGTTATTTTGTTGAAGATTATTTTGCGGTATCTGCTGTATCGGGTGCTGAAATCCAAGCAAACGATCTACAATGCAAAACGCTGTCGCGGCAAACATCAAAAAGACCTGTTAGCGCCTTTAAAACAGCAAGTCTCGACAATTTCTACTCTTATATCAAAGATTTCAGAAGACAAATACTTCTCTATATTTCGACATGAAAACAAAAAAGGCTCTAAATTCTCAAAATAGAAATCTTCCATTTAATATATTGAAAGAAGCTCTTAAATGCTAAAATAGAAAACTTCCACTTTCGCATCGGAAGAAATTTAAATTTAAAAATAGAAATGATCTATTTTTACATGTCATAATTATTTATCTATCTTTATATTAGAAAAAATATTTTATTATACATTAAATCGTAAAATAGAGATTTTCTATTTTTAAATTGAAAAAAATTCATATATATATTTGTAATACGCGAAGTAACATGCGCTGTATCGTCGTATTATGAGAAATTTGCATAAGTAAGAGAAGAGACTTCCTCGCGTTATTAGCTCACGACGAGCAAAAAAATAAAAAATTTTTTTTTACTGTGATGCGAAAGATTGGTCACTTGGACATTGTTGCGAGCGAATTTAGCAAGATATCCACGATAATATAACTGAGACGTGTCGTTACGCACTTTACGTAATACGACTTGCGTGTTAAATTAATGAACGGCTGCGGCCCGCGATCTCACATTGACAATGAGACACACGTAACAATGCTCGCCGTACAAACGCGCGTTTTTGATTTTGTCAAGTAACAATGGTCATTACATTGTACGTACGTGCAATATTATACAGTACATTATTATTATGTATATAATTATTATGTTGTTATTATACATAATGCCGTATAATAATAATATAGATTGGCATTATATTATTATAATTATATTATCAACATTGTTACATGCTTGTTACCGCTCCAATCGTAGTCCCGCAAATCTCATCATTGCGGAGAGTCAAACTTTATAATTTTACGTTTAAACAAAATAATTATATAGATAAAATAAATACGAAAACACACATACATACGTATGTCCTCACGCGTCTTCGTTATGAATGAAAAATAAATAAAAATTGAATATTCTTCCAAACGTCGTTGTTTATTGATAATTTCAGAATTGAAAGCATCTAGGTATAGGTAAATTAAAAAATGTCTATTTTTTTAGACACGACTTGACACGTGCGCACTAGTTTGTATACATTCATGCTATAAACGTCACATACCCGATCGGGCTATGCTCTTGCTCCGAGGCTCTTTGAAATGTGTAAGACGTGATATAGCACAATTATACTCGTACTATACGTACAATATACCGACCGTTATTACTCCGGATTGCGGATAATAATAGTTACCACGTACCTGCAGAAATAATCGGAAATCTAGTTGACCTACGTGCGGATGTGAGATCTGCCGGCAAAATAACTACTATGTAGAATCGACATTGTCATTGAGTCGCTCCATAAGTAATGCGAGTTTCTTCTTTTCACTTTCAGACGACGTAAAACGTAAATGACCGCTTCTTTTGCGGATCTGCTTCCGCGATTCGGAAACTCGCATTATTTATGGGACGGTTCAATATATCGCATTACATAAAATATATACCTGACTTAATTAATTAATTACGTCTGATTTTTGTTAATTAATTAATTAATATTCAATTTTGATGGCAAGCGTTCTTAAGAACTAATTTACCTACGCATCGAAATGTCTGAGAACAAAAAAGAGTAAAAACGAATTGTCTGAGTAACGAAAAAACGACTTTCAAGGTATATCCCGCAACGGAACGATTTCGCGTTATTTTTCCCTTCTCGCTTTTCTTCTCGCACTCGCCGCGATATACAAGGGATTAAGAATTTATGCCCCTTGGGCCGCAGGCGTTACATTACGGCATATGGTTTCCTATGGTCTCGCAATGCGCGCGGTGGAAATAAAATTAACGTCGGGCACCACGGAAACGGAAGTCAGATGTTTGCGACAAGGCATATTCTACGAACAACAAAAAAAAGACAAAAGCTTTAAGCTTGTAACCGCGATTACGGTCTCGTTTATTCAGCAGGTGTTCTTTCATACCCAAACATCCAATCATTGACGTGAACGCACTGCGTATGATTTTTTATTAATCTGTCAAAATATTATATTAGGACAAGAAATTGGAAAATGCTACGTTTCTTCAATTGGAAATTTAATGAGTTTATATATATATATTGACAGAAATATTTTAGACTATTTTAAGTAGAACAATCGAAAGTGTTCTGCGCATTTTTCTAACATTAGAAATATTTATTGATTTACTCCATACTATAAATTTGTTCCTTCATATTAGTTTTTCTTTATAAATAGTTAAAAAATTATGAAGAAATTAAAGTAATTTAACAATCTGGTTTCGATAATCAGAATCAAATACTAGTACTTGGTGTTTGTCTATCATTCTCTCGTCGAAAATTATTGCTGTGTCCATTTGAGACAAATGTTAAGTATTAAGAATCATACTTACAAAGTATTATCTTGAGATTTACTCGTGAGTGACTCTCGGATGTAAAGAGAGTAAAAGTGTAAGTAAGAAAGTAACTTTACAGTATACTTTTCAGTACAGTGTCCATTTGTATGACTCTTGAGAGTGACTCTCGACTGCAGCTCTCTCAAATAGACACACACAAGCCATTAATCTTTTTACTACAGAATTCCTGAATACCCACAAACGTGGGTACACTAAACTCTAAATATACTTGTATCGGGGATCATTACTACGTATTTGTTAATTAAAGCATAAATTGTGTCGGTGATACGTGAGTTTTGGTAACGGTTCGATACTGCACAATTATGGGCGGGTATAAAGTTTAGAAATCGTTTTAATTAAAAAAAACATATACGCGCATGAGAAACCGGGCCGAGCGAATAAGAAAGAAGTGAAACACTCTTCGTTTGTCAGCATGTTACATGAAGTCGAACAGTCTAAAAAAGATCATTCAATATATATTTTAAATCGTTAATATAAAAAAATAATTTTTCATTTCTCTAAGTAATATTTTGGTGATTTTATGTAAATATTAAATAATTTTAGTACTTCATGGAACTTTTAACGAAAAATGTTTAAAGTTTCAGACTGAGATATTGTGAAAACGTGTAAATTACGTCGCTCCTTTCGAGCATTATTATTTCGAAAGTGCGTAATCGGTCCGATCATTCATCATCACAAACTTTCATACGTGAACTTTCATATGTAGTTTAACATATATTCCGGAACAGGATTCCGCTTTCGTCGCACTATTATAAGCTCCGATTAATCATTAACGATGAGAAAAAAATTACATGTGACTTCAATATCACTGTCAATATCAAATGTCAATGATCAAGATCGAGAGATTGCTAGAAGAAGACGGCAATCTCGGATACCTATCAAATTCACAGGAAAGGGATCTGACGTTTTTTTCCAGAAGAGAAAAGACCATTTCATGTAACTGTACATCGTGACGTAATCGATTAAAAAGCTAACATAATATAAATGGAAATTTTATGAAAAGAAAAAACGTTTTTAATTAAACACTATTAATTATCATTTAAAAATGATGAAACCATGGTTTTCCTTCTATTATAAAAAAAATAATCTCTTTTTGTTTCGAACACTCACTGGACAAAAAGAACGGTTTTGCTAAAGTATCTAAAAATTTAACTAGCTACAAATTTAAAAATAATTTTATCATAATAATTACATAGGACGTACAAACTGACTAGAATACCAAATTTTTTTGCAGCATTGCTCGTTATGCTGGAATTTCCTACATAATTATTCTAATGATCCAACAAAATTACTTTCAAATCTGTAGATCTGAAAGAAATGTTTTATATGAATAATCATAATTTGATTGATATGAAAGTCACAAAAACTTTATTTTTCAATTGAAAAATGAGAAAGTTTTTGAAATTCACATATCATAGCTAAACGTTTAATGTTTCAGCAAAATTATTCTTTCCGTGTACTTTCTCATGTAAATATATGCATATAAATCTTTCCAATATTCTCGAAATTTAAATTTCAAATCTGAGCAGTCTCGATCAATGTAAACTAAACAAACAACCTAAAACGAAGGAGAGCATGAAGCGTCTGTGAGGTCAATTAGGGAGTATTTCTGTTCCCTTGTATTTGACAAATTTTTCGATCTGTTCCGTTCAGTTGCAATATCTGCGTTCTCCTTTGACCTTCCTCTCCCCTCTTTTCTCGCCACACACGACAACCGAATGCGTGCTTGAAGAGCAAAAAAGAGGGGAAGAGGACAATTAAAAAGAACAGATCTCTTGACACTTAGTGCTAATGCGAAATCGCGAAACGAGCAACGAGAAAAAACGCGATAATATCAACCGGCAAGCGCGGCTGGACTTGCTGAACGCGAACGCACTTATGAAGAAGGCCGCACGAAACCCGGAATCAATAGCGGACGGCGGATGTACGTACGTACGGATGGACGGACGGACGGACGAACAGACGAACGGATGGACGGACGCGACGGGATGAAAACCGCGCGCGCGAGTCGGGACAGGAACGCGCGAAAATCCATGCCCAATCAACCAGACATTGGGATACGATGACAATCGGAATTGCTTCTCAGCTCTATATAGCGTACTCGAATTATGAAACGAAGAATCACCCGAATCTGTCTCTTTCTTTCTCTCACGTTAAGCCTGTTTTTATTCCTGCACTGGAACTTTCTTCCTCGCTGTCGCCAAATATCAAATGTATATCTATTTCACTTTTTGAGTTCCGAAAATATACTAGTTACAGAAAACAAAGCTAATGTGTATCACAATGTTTTTTTTTTCGCGTATTCAATATCTCACAGAATAGCTTTACACGACACGAAATCCCTTTTGATTCGCACGAGATAACCAAAAGAGGATCTCAAGGGTTCCGTTCTCTCCATCCCATCCATCCAAATCCGCATGCAATCGCGAATCTTGTCGAGCCGACGAAGCAGGCAAAAGAGCCGACCGATTAATCGGTCGTTTGCCTTTTCCGAAAACGTTAAAACGAGCGAATACTTTAGGAAGCTTTATTAAAGTCTTTGGAATTTTCTTCATAGAAAAGATTACAGAATTTACATCGGGGAAAAATCAGCTCGAAATTACCTAAAGAATCTATAGCATTAAAGGAATGCGATTAATTGAAATACCCCGTATACAAGATAATTCGTTCGAATTCGTACGAATTTGTTCTATTTAACTCGTCATTACACGAAGTTGTGTTACAAAAAAAAATCACGTTTCTTTTCTATGTATTTCTAAATTCCTTTCCTCTCTTCTATACAGATAAAAAATTCAGTTACCAAGATTATCGTTGTCGGCGATCGGTGAAAATCGATCAATATATGCACCGAAACAAATTATATACTTCTCTCCAATAACATTTCCTTCTTTTTACTGCAAAATCGTTAACACAAGAGATGATAAGCGGAATTTCTATAGGAATACAGTGTTTCCTTGTCTTTATACGCATATGAGACGACACCGAAGAAAACGAAGGATACAAACACCATGCATATACCTTTTATCGCAATTATCGCAATCATGTTCCCGGATCGCCTCGTCGTTGCCTATCAAAGCTTACCCCAAGTACAACTAAAGGGATATACCTAACTTTTCTCTCGATACCTGGGCCTATCGCCGCTGAAGATCTTAATTCCTTAACATATCTTCGAGGCGCAAGCAGCGAGGCGGGTTCATCCCAGGTAAAACCCATCATATTCGATATTTTTAATTTGGGATATAAATTCACCAAATATCAAAAGAAATATGAATAATATACAGAGAATTGATCCACGAATGAAGTGAATGTATTTCGTTGAAATCGTCGATGACACTTCACTAATTAAAGATTAACCACTTTGTCAAGATTCGTTGATGCTCAAATAAAAGTTTGCATGTTCGAACTGCATTTTCCAATAATTGTGAAAATTCGAACTGAACACTATAATGAGATAGAAGAAACGACGGACAAAATCAGACAAAGCTCTCCGTCAGATTGGCAAAAAGACAAACAGAAAGAGAGACAGAGAAAGAAATCTTTCATGAAAAATTATATATCGTATGAAAAAAATCAACTTGCGTGCAGCGAATGCGAAATCATATTTGGGAATTTTCTTGGTATATTTCTTGCGCCTTATAAATCGCGAGCGCGCGCGCGCGCGTGTTACTCCAGACAAATTATTTTATAACTTTATAATTAAAATTATATATATATTTGGGATATTTAAATTATTTAACAAACTCATGTCCATTTTTACCAGTATAAATTTTATTAACTTTAATCTCGGTTTAACTTGCTTTTCATCTTTTTCTAATTTTCAACTAGAGAGAAAAAAATGAAGGGTTATTGAACCGAGATTAAAATTAAACTACATGGTAGAGACGGGCATCAGTAAAAGTATCTGAAGCATAAAGAGTGAGATCGTTAAAATGAACGGACTCTGCCGTGTATTTTACTGAAGGCGTTCGGAAAAGTTGTCAAAACTGGCCGCATGGCCACCTGGTCGAACCGGCTATATCTCTCTGTCTTCGTATTACAGCCACCCGCTCGCTCGTCCGTCCATTCGCTCGCTCGCTCGCCGAGCGCGCGAAAGTGGCCGAAAGAGCAGGGGGAACGAGGGGGACAGAGGGGTGAAGAGCGAGGTCGTCGCGTTTCGGCCTACGTATCTACTACTACAACGTGGTACAAAGGCGCATAAACGCCAATCCGTTACCGGATGGTCGTTTCTTAGATCGAATAGAGATTCAATTTGTGAGCGACAGAGAAACGATCTTTTTCTTATACGAATTTACACTCACGCAACAATTTTTAATTGTTTCCCAATTTTGAACAATGCCGACTCGCGAACATTGAGTTCAGTCTTTTTATTGTCTTATCTATTTGTGTCACTTTGAAACTCGACGCGAATATCTAAGATCTTCGTAATCAAAATGCGGACATCCGGTAACGCAAAAGCATTTATAAAATGCCTAAAGGAAGCGCAAATGTTAAAAAAAAAGAGGGGGGGGAGGTAGGGAGAAGACTTTGGCGCCGCTTGCCAAGAACGCGGGAAAAGAAACCGTCATCTCGCGCGCGCGAAAAGGGAGACGTTACTTTTTCTTTCTTCTCGAGGCGCGAGGGTACGGTTACTCGTACTTCGTAACATACCGGGGACATAACGGGGGGCGTGGACGTTTGCGTGGTAATGGGCGAGAGATGTTGCTGCTGCGGCTGCTGTTGTTGCTGCTGGCCCTGCAACTGCTGGTGCAGGTTGTTCTGTGCGGCAGCGTCCATGACTCCGCCTGGATACCACCACTGTACGCCGGGCGGCGGTGCGGAAGGTGTGCCGGGTACGCCGGCGGCGGCGCCGCCACCGGCACCCGCACCGCCGCCACCGCCGCCACCGCCGCCACCGCCGCCGCCGCCACCGCCGCCGCCGCCACCGGCGGCGCCTTGTCCAGGACCCGGCGCCGCACCGAGCCTGTAATCGTATCCACCCCTCATGCACGCGGCGGCGCCGCCGACCGGCGTGGATGTCGAGACCGGACTCGATGCCGCGCCGGTGGTGGCCGGGTTCTGGAAGCTGGAGGCCATTTTGTAGGAGAAGAGCTGTTGATTCGCCGCGGCGGCAGTACTCCGGACGTTGTCCGGATGGTGCTGCGCCTGCTGTTGCTGCTGTTGCTGCTGCTGTTGTGCGAGCTGTTGTTGCTGCTGTTGCTGCTGTTGGTTCAGCAGATGCTGATGTATAGTCTGTTGTTGCTGTTGCTGTTGTTGCTGCTGTTGCTGTTGATCGGTATTCAAGCCCGAAGGCCACCAGGCGGCACCGCCGGAAGCATCCTCTCGGTTACCCGGGCTCGCGGTGCCCCAGCCACCGGCCACGCGGTGGTGCTCCGACATATCGCGACGTACGTTCGTACGTCCGTCAGGGTCCCTCAGCCTCTCGTTTTATCCGCCGGTGACACAACACCAGCGAAGGAAAAGAAAAATTCACGAAGGAATTGCTCGCACGCTCGCGCACACGTACACATGCACGCGTTAGCGTTCCCTTTCTCTTTCCCTCTCCCTCTCTCTATTCCTGTCTTTTCTTCTTTCTCGTTACAAGTCTTTTTCTCTTCTTCCCTTTCTCTCTCCCTCTCTTTCTCTCTTTCTAGTTCTCACACGCACACGCGCGCGCTCACTCGCACGCTCGGTAACATCCCGCGTGCACGCACGGTACACACAGACAGCTAACTCTATATTACTCCTTCTTTCTCCCTCTTTCTCTCTCTCTCTCTCTCTCTCTCTCTCTCTCTCTCTCTCTCTCTCTCTCTCTCTCTCTCTCGTTCTCTCTCTCTCTCTCACACACACACTCTCTCTCTCTCTCTCTCACTCGCTCGTTCGCGCACGTACACGGAATCCGTCTCACATTCGCACACTTGGGAACTCGCTGGTAAGAACGCTTAGATGTCGGACAAGAGAGGAAAGATCACGCACTACACGCACGCGTTTCAAACGCGTTCCCACTGTCACAACACTATCTCCGCGTTGAACCGACGATGACGGTTAGATTCCGTCGGTTATGAGAAAGAACACCGATCACTATAATGCTCGTGCTTGCTCGTACTCGCTTACTCGCATCGCGGAACGCGCGTTTTCCTTATCTTTTTTTTTTCCTTCACGCGCGTAACACCAGCGCGTAAAACACGCCGCGGCGCGCTTAGCTTCAGTTCCCCGTGAATATACGTACGTACGTTATACTTGGGATGCGGTCTACTCGACGCTACGCTCGACCGTTCGTTAGCTCCGTGAGTAGGTACGGCGGCGGGCAGAGGAGGCGAGCGGGCGGGTGGGTAGGGGAGGGCGCTCTCTCTCTCCCCCTCTAGCTCTTTCTTTTTCCCTCTGCCTCCCCACCATCGACGACGAGGAGCAACGACGTCGAACGCTCACGCTCGCTCTGTCTCTCTTTCTCTCACGCCTTCTTTTTCTCTCTCTTTCTCCGTCTCTCCCTCTCTGTCTTTTTCTCCGTCTCTTTGTCTCTATCTAGCCCGTTTCGCTCTCTTTCTCTCTCTCTCTCCCCCTATACCGTCCCGCGGCGAAACTCGCTTGCTCGACGGTGGTTCCTTCTTTCAACGGCGGCGGCGGCGGCGGCGCCGACGCAAGGATACGGGTGTACACACCGCGTCCTTGATACAATGTCGGGGAATAGAAGTAACAGCAGCAGCAGCAATAACGTTTTCCAATGACGGGTTCTCTGCGGCGCTTAAAGCGCAACGCAGAGGGACGCGTCACGCGCGCGTCCGCGGGACGCCGGTACTCCGGTTCCGCGCGTTATAAACACGCACTCCGGCTCCGCGCTCAACTCAGCTTGATTTGGTTTGATTCGGTTCGGTTTGGCGCGACGCAACGCGACGTGGAGCGTAAGCGACGCCGGCACGTCCGACGAGCACGCCGCTGACGATGTCACGATGGTGGGCAATAGAGTAGTGGTATTAGTAGGAACAGCCGGCTCTGTGTAATGGTAGTAGTAGTAGTACAGCGCGATAGCTTTTTCACATTGGAGAGAAGCGTACGTGCGCGCGAGAGACTCGCTTCTCTCTCGTCTCTACCGCGACTCACTACACGCGACGTCGCACACACAGAGGGCGAACCTGACGAGAGAACAGACCGCCTGGACGCGCTCGTACGATCTCTCTTCCTCTCTTTTCCTCGTACATTTGCCTGTCTTTCTTTCTCTCTCTCTCTTTCCCTGTCTTCCATGCAGTTCTCCCCACGCCCCTCGCGAGCCGGGTGTCTCGTTCGCTCACTCTGTCCTTCTTTCTCTCTCTCTCTTTCTTTTTCGTTTTCGCTCTCTCGCACCCGTACCAGTTTAGCCTTCCTTCCAGCGGACGCCGGCAAACTCTCGCGACGTTGCCAGGCACGCTTTCACCCGCCCGCTCACAAAGGAGAACCTAAGCGCGCCGGCCAATCGAACGGCGCTATACCGCCGGTGGGGATGGCGGGAGTCTACCGCCGTCCTGCTATAGGCAACGTCGCTTTCTCCTCTTCCGTTCTCTCTCCGTTCGTAGAGAATTCGAGAGCCGCGCGCGCGACTCGCCGTATAGTCCCTCCGGTAAGATATGAGAAGTGGGGTAGGGTAAGGTGGAATGGGGTGAGGTGGAGGAAGGGGGGAGCGAACGAGGCGCAGAAACGACTGCGAACCCTTCTCTACCCTTGAAACTCGAGGTCAACTTTTAGGCAGAGAAAGAGAAGCACGCGGAAAGACGAGGAAAAAAAGAAAGAGACGCATCTATTCCCCGCGACCGACTGGCTAACTCCACATCGTCGTCATCATTGCGTGCTCTTTCTTCTGTTACCTCTCTCTCCTTTTTTTATCCTTAGTTTCGCTACACTGCTACGCTCTCGCTAGCTCGCTGGAATTTGCCCCACATCGGACAGACAAACGCTTCCTGCTTTTCACGCCCGCTGCTTTACGCCCTTTTTCCCGCTCATCGTAACATACGCGCGAGGACGAAGACGAGGACGCGTGCCCGCTATCTTTACCGACCGGCGAGATGACGATGGGCCGCTCTCTTCGTCGGTCGATACGGAAGAACCTTCGGAAGAACGATGAAATTTCACATTCTGCGAATGGAATGCGCCCCCGAGGGATTCACCACGCGAGACCCCGATTCATGCACGCGCGAACGATTCCGAGGCCGGATTTATTGTACGACAAGGCGTCATTATGCGCCATCTTGAAAGAAATACCTTTATGATAAGCGCATCAAGCTGTAATAATTTCTCTGACACGATCACGTTTCAATCGCCCAAACAACATACGAAAAGTAAAAATAACTATTTTGATCCTTAACGTCAATAAATGGTTAAATTTCGTAATCAAAAATCATCATTTTGACCTTCATGACGTCATGATTAAGTCATTTTGACTTTCACTTGACTCGGTGTGTTCGCTCTACCATTTGATGCGATACGTTCGCTACACCGATTAGAATAAAATTCCTCCTTCTTCGAATTAGCTAATAATTTTTCAATGGAAAACATAAGTCGCATTATAACTCAGAAGAAACGTTCGCAGACGAAAGTTCATTTCTTTCTTCATATATATAACTAACCCCTTATTATCTCTTTATCGATATCAACCGCAGGAATGTGACGCTCTCGCAATGACGGCCCTTGGCCGTCGCGTTTCTTTCTTTTTTTCTTCGCGAGCGAAGTCGCGAATTGGAATTCGCGCGAACCGGATGGAGAAGTCCTGACCGATCAACGCTCGGGGGAATGGCCGAAATTTTTCCTGACCACCTCTTCTTCAAAGCGCGCGCGCGCTCGAACTGTTCTTTCCTTTTTTCCTCTTTTCTTTTTTTTTCTACTTTTCTCTGTCTCCGATAGCGCGCCAAGAAGATGAAATGAAAATGTATATCGCGGGACCTGTGCGTCGGACCTGTCCTCCCGTCCCTCCCGTTACCCCGCGGTGCCTCCTCCACCCCTCCCCCTCCGCCCCTCTCTCTCTTCCCCCCCTGACAACCCTTGCCATCGTGAGGCGGCGGGTGAGTCGGTGCGGGTAACCCGGCGCGAATCGAAGAGAGAGGAGAAGAGAACCGGGTCCGGGTCAATAAGACGCGCGAGCGAGAGAGACGGGATGATCGAGGGAGACAGAGGCAATGGAGAGGCAGCGGCGTTGTTGAGGTTAGGGGGGAAAGGAATGGGGAACGGGAGAAGCGGAGGGGAGGAGTTAGGGTACGCGGGCGCGAGAGAGAGGCGGGGGAACAGGCAGCGTGAGAAAGACGAAGAGAGACAAAGCCATCGCGCATTCCCAGGGCCCAGCATTGGCAACCTAACGAACGTACGTATGGAAACGTACGAAAATATTGAAATTAGTATACTTCTAACGGGACGGAACGAGAAGAGCCGAAAAAAATATGCAATATACTGGAAGGAAATTGCCGAGACAAAGCAATGTGGAATAGAAATTGAATGAGAAATTCCAATTCCCCGATCATGTTGGTACGGCCCAAAGACGGCCCGAACCGGACCAGCCTGATTCTACGCGGAATGTACCTTCGTATCGCGTACGAAAATACGCTGGACGTGTAGCTTCAAAAATACGAAATATTCCATACAAGATATGGCCTCGAGAGATCAATATTATTTAATTACGTTCAACGGACCCCTGGCGAAAATAAAAATCGGTGTAAGGGGTAAATCGAGTGTAAGGGGGAATAATAGAAGAGTAAATGAAGCTCCTTCTAGGAGCTTCCAAAAATTGAAGAGCGAAAAACGCCTTTGTTACTCTCCTTACATTCAACTTGCATTCCGATTTTTATTTTCACCAGGGACGCCATGCGTTACGAAAATCTGAATAATTAAAAAACGTTGGCAACGTGAATTCTATCTCGTCGATATGTATCCGTGACAAAGTTTTACTTTGGTCCTTAGGAGAAGAATCTCCTACAGCTTACAACTTTCTTACACTAGCCTAAATATCTCGCCGTTAGGATTCTGAAAGACCCCGATCCGTTAGATAAACGAGGGAGAGAAGGGTGCCCTAGACGCATCCGATTCCCACGATTTAACGTACACCTTGGAATATAGTGCGCGCGTGCTTTTTCGAAATATGTATCGTAATTCTTTATCTAATAGAATGCGCTCGCGCGAGCGGCCACGCGGGACAGAAACAATGGTGTCACAACAGCGGGAACCCTCCCGAGTCATACCATCTGCCCTTTCGAGGGCTTTCGAATTGTGCCATGTGGCGATACAATTGTCGCACCCCGTCGGCGTGCCTTTTACCGGACAGTTGAAACAAAAAGAGCCAATGCATATAAATACATATATCGACTGAGGCAAAGTTTGATTACGAACGCATCTCGATATCCTAATAGATAAGCAGGAAAAGTCAAAATTTCTTCGATATGCTTTATTAGCTTGTGAAATTCTTATGTTTAATCACGGCTTTATGATGCCGACTTCCTTACTTTCTGAACGCAATTTTATATAAGTAAAAAGATTACTTTGAGAGAAATCCTATAATAAAAGTCACGAGAAAGTATAGGTATATAATTAAACTTCATACATATTGCTCATTAGTAATAAAATTCAAGAAATAAAGTTTCTAGAAAATGAATTTCAATATTTTAAATCATTGAAATTTTGTAATATTAATTTAGAAATGTAATTTTGATATAATAAATGATTGAGAGAAATAAAAGTATGTTCTTCTAAAGTTTTTTTTTTTACTTTAAGTTTTTATTTTTTTTCTGCAAGCATAAAAAAATGACAATTTTTTAGTTATGTCATTACTGTGATAAATGAGTAATATGTTTCAATTTTCATGACTGATAACATTGGTTTAAAGCAAAAAATTACTTTAAAACCAGATAAGATATTTCTTATAAATATTTAAAATGATGCCATACGTCTTTCAGCATAGTAAATATACGAAATAATCGAGATTTAATGTACCAAAAATTTCTTTACTGCGACATCTTAGATAAAAAAATTAACGTTACCTTAAGATCAAAAGTTATGACTGTATTTGCTTATTCCTTATAAAATGCATTTTTTTAAATTTTAATATCTTATAGCTATGAAAGATTTAAATAGAGTTTTTCTAAGATAACAAATTTTCCGTCTATAAAGTGACATATATTTTTAATTTGTGAAATTTAACTTGCAGTATCGTTTCCAATATTCAAAAATCTAAAAATATTTTATCAGTTATCTACTATTCAAAGTAATAAAAAAAAATTCTTTTGTAAAATAGCGTAATGAAATGCAAGTATGAATATAGTAATACCAACAAGCCTTCAAGATTTATATTGAAGAATATTTCGTGATTAGCTTCAATTAAGTTCTCCAATACGAACATATTTATGGATAGCTATTAATACAAGCGTAAGATTGCTTCGCGTAGAGAGCCTCTAATCAGAGTCATAAAATAACATCCTTGATTCCGATTTGGCTCTCAAAAAGTTCAGTTTTTCGCGCGAAATTATGACAATTCCATAAAGAAATCCAATAATTTTTATGAGGTTTCGTAAAACTCATCAAATGAATTTTTAGACGAAAGAAATAATGCGTAATCGCACGCGTTTATTTGTAGTGTACCGGTGATGTAACTCTTAGATAATTCATAACTCTAGCTCGTAATTCTTAGCGTGCACAACGGAAAGCCGATTATCCGAAACGAACATGAAGGTGTGGGGATCCAGAGACGGGGTGGGGAGAGGTGCGATTTGTTCCGACCGAGCGCTTTTGCGGATAATCGATCGGAGAGATGTTGTGCATCGAGTAAAGAAAAAAAAAAAATGTTTGCGGCTGTTTTCCTTTGGACGTGGACTACGCTGTAGCCAGTGTGTAAGTATATGGACGAGTTTAAGCTTCGTTAAAGCTCCACGAGTGCTTGCGAGGCTTGAAAACACCGTGGGGCGCAACGTTATGATACACGACACTCGTTTATACACAGGGTGTCCCGAAAAACACTCAAGATTTCTACTGGGAACCGAAAAAGAAACATTTGTGACTATGTCAGTGACGCAAGCCATAAATCAAGTAAACGAAACTTAATTCTTCCGCTGAATAGAACAGATAAGTGGCTCGTTTACAAAAAAAATTAAAATGTTCAATTTTCAATCTGTATTAATCTGTGTTTGAAATAAAGACATCTTCGTTTTTGTAATATAACAAATAAGTCATAACTTGCGCTCTTATGATTGCACTGTATTCTTATTAATCCTGAATTCTTTAGTTTTTTCGTAAAAAACCATAACGGATCAAATCCAAGATAATACGAATCAAAGCGGAACACACAATTGTATTTCTCGCATATTTTCGTTTATCATTTTATATTTTTTGAAGTAAATTTTCTAATGATATTCTGATAAAAATTTTTCTCAGAATTTTTCATATAACTTTTCATATAACTTTTTAGAATTATATATAAATTTTGTAATTTTATAAGTTTTTAGAAAATTTTATCTTTTTTATACAAATTGGAACACTTTTCAGAGTTATTGAGAAAATCTATGTCTTTTCTAGAATTCTTTATGTATATATATATATAAATTCTAAAATATTTTAAGATTTGTCGTTCTATAATTTCTGATAAAATCTCTTATAAAATCTAAAAAAATTTGAAAATATTTTTTCAGAAAATATAGAATGAAAAATCTTGATATGGAATATTTCGGAATTCTCATATATAAAAAAATAAATTTAACAAAAGCTATAAACTTTTTTAATATTTTTGAAAAATGTTTCAATTAATAAAAAATTAGAAAGAAATATTATCAGGATAATGAAGAATCTACAAGAAAACTTGTTGGCATATTAATAGGTCTGTTCTTTTTAGCTAAAGTTCTTTCTAGCACAGTTCATCGTTCTTTTGTCTTCACATTGGAGAGAAAAAGAGAAAAGATGAACCGTGCAAGAAGTTCTGCTAAAAGGAAAGTCTGATGTTAAATTGGATATCAATATCGATTTAATTATATAACTGAGACTTACTAGCTTTTAATTTCAATACACGAAAGAAAATAATGTTCTATTAACAGCATTAGCGGACAGTTCTAATTTCTAATTGAAAATAATCTTGCTAATTCATCAATAGTATTAATGAAACAAATATGCCATACTCTTTTTAATAAAATTATTTCTTTCATTAATACCATCAGTAAATTAAAAAAAAATTTAACAAAATTATTTTCAATTAGACTACTATTGTCTAATAATGTTAATGCATTTTTTTTTCGTGTACAGAATTATAAGAGCAGTTGTCAACATGTTACTTGAAATAAAGCAGCAATGTTTATACATCACAAATTAACATAGGACTGACTATCTGTCCGATAATTGAAAATGTCAAATAAAATATTTCTCTTTTGGAATATTTAAAATCTTATCTTATTGTAATTTCTTATTATAATATAATTAACGTATTATATTTTTTGACGTTTAAATTCTTTATATTAGGTGTAGTAAAAAGAAATCCATTATTTTTCCATTCAATTTCATGCAAAACTAATGGATTTCTTTTTACTACACCTAATATATTGACACCTCATCACTAATGATTTTTTAAATTTTTGTTGTATTTGTTATTTATTTGATTTATTAATTTAATATTGTATTTCTGCGTTTTAACACTGAAGAAGACTTTGTAAGCCGAAATAAGTGACATTGTGAAGAATATTATTTAGAATTTATTCTTATGTTAATTATATTAATTTAAAGTTATAGATTAATTAAGCTCGAAAGATCATATTGTTAAATCATATTGTTTAAATTTTTAAAAAAATATATGAGCATTTTTACTCTAATTTAAAATGTTTCTCCATTTTCAGATAAAATTTCCAGTATTGTTAATTTTGCTCTCTTTCGCATCACATGTCGCCCCATATTTCTTATGCTCTAGAGGCGAAAAAACGCATCTAGAAATTTGAACTTGTGAAAGTACACGTTGTGTCGCTCAGGTTTTAGTTCCCGAACATCACGCGTTCATCCGGATATCCATCGATCGTATGTTTTTTTTTTACAGTTACCTGCTCTTTTTAGCTACACCACGTTGTACTTTTTACATCCAAAGTGAAAAAAAGATTTACATGGGAATTTACAAGACTAATTACCGATCCTGAATTCGTCCTAACGATTTAAATTGTAAAATTGGAAATTCGTAAATATCATTTTAATGCTTTGATCGTCGGTAAATTACCATTATCTTTTGTTCTACTTGTCATTCACATATTCGCGCACATATCTAATTTGAACAATCGAGCATTCAAAACGATTTGAAATCGTTCCATCAATGCTTTTTCAATATAACAATCATGAATGAAAACGTTATTGAACTGTATAAGATTGTAATCGAATCACATGTAACCGGAGAGGCAAAAAAATCTGTTCACGTTGTTTGCACATTTTACACTCAGAGTTTTCGTCTTTTCTCACTATATATAGATTTGTTCATGTTGCTTGAAATCTTCAAAAATTTTTGTACTCAAAATGAGATACGTAGATATTTGGTGTTGAAGAGAAAGAAAATGAAGATGAGTGCAAAAAATGTAAACATGAAATCAATTCTGTATCTTGAAACGAGGTGAAAATAACAAAAGTGGATTATAAAAATGGATTGACTAAAATATTCATAATTTCATTGATCAATGCCTAGTAAATTTGCTCACTATTGTAATTTTCATCGTTTCGAGATACAGAGTCGACCTTATATTTATTTCAAGTGCAAGAATTTATGTGGATTTCACATAACGCGAACAAAACCAAAAGTCCGTTTTTTTATTCCTGCACTGATTATTGCATCGTAGTGCACACAATGCAATAAATTGAAGTGAAACAAGTATACAGTTTTATTTCAACTTACTGCACCAATTCAAAAAGTGCAGAGATAAAAAAACGGACCTTCTAAATTGACAGAAGGTACAAGTTTATGTCACAAGCAGCTAAAAAGAGGAAAAAATAAAGAAACGGACCTAGGTGCGTCGTGTGGGATGCACGGGAAGTATCTACCTCGGAGATCCACGAGAAATCGTGTCGAGCGACGATTAGCGGACCGAATAAAAACGTCAAGCGAGTCGACCGACGACATGCTTGACTTTTGGCGTCTTCGCCGTCGCCGCCGCGCACTAAAGCCGCGTCCAAACTCGTAACCTCACTGCGTCGAATAAGAAAGATGACGTTTTGATAAAATAATATCATAAAACCTCTTGTCCCGTCCCTCTCTGCTCATCCCTCCCGTGATTCTCAATGGAGCGTCGATATGACACGGTAACGAATTGCAACCATGTTAGCCACAATATATAGCCGTCGCTCACAACGTGATGCGATGTGGAGTAACAAGTTTGGACGCACCTTTACGTTACGCCGCGGTTCGCGCGCGCGAGATGCGTCGGTGAAGAACCGCCTACGTGTAAACGCTTTTCTCTGTCTTCCTCTTATTCCTCCTCTCTCTCTCTCTCTCTCTCTCTCTTTCTGTTATTCTATCTTACCCTCCGCTCTGCTCCTGCCAACTCCGCGATTGTCGCTCGCGAGCATCACGATCTATTTCGCTGGTAATAACGAGCTCGCCGAGAAAAATAATCCGAGCGCAGGAGGGAGGGAGTGAGAGAGAAAGAGAGAGAGATGTAGAGAAAAATAGGAAGACGTCGATCTTCTCCGAGGTCCCAAGACTCTCTCGCTCTCGCTCGCTCGCTCACTCGCTTATATTCTTGACAGCTTTCGAGAGATTTCGAAGCGGGAAAACGACTGACGGCGCGTCCCAACCATAGCACACGCCATGCATGTTGGGAAGGATGACAGAGAGTGGAATTGATTTTTCAACTACGGCTTATCCTCCTCGAGGAGGTCCACTTGTCGGCAATGGACGGGTTTAGCGCGCGATGCAACGCAAAAGACGCGAGATGTGCACGCGCGCGTAGGCCTTGACGTCAATACGTGGTTGACGCGGCGATCGAGCGAGTGAGCGGCAGCGGTGGCGGCGGTGGCGGCGGTCGCAACAGCGAGCGTCTGTGAGCGTCTCCACGAGTCAATCCGCGTAGCCGAGGTCTCGCCGTTGTACGTTACGTACGTCTTTTCGTCGCACGGTATCTCAATAATGCACGACGAGACGACAGAACGGCGAGACGTACGAGCACGAAGCGTTCGTCCAGGCAGCCATTTGCTGCCGTGTGCTGACGGTAGTACGGAAATAAAAGGTATACGTACGAGAAACGCAGCACGGTAGCGACTTACGGCCAGCGGATACGCTCGTGTTGGGCGGGTCCGACGGTACATATGTACGTAAGGAACATCCACGCGGCGTCCCGCAGATCTGTCAACGCGACATGCAAAAAATATTTGGATTTTTCTTACCTGGAACGGGATCCGCTACGGCTAAAAGGATTCTTCAGCTTCGAATATCGCGACCCCACGCCACTCGTGCGGCATACGGCCAGTGTACGGGGAAAATCTCCCATTACCATTGGCTTATTTCAGATAAGCCGCAAAAAGTAAGCCAATCAGCGCCGACCTTTTATGTTTTGATGCGTTTCTTTTTGCCCCCCACCAAATAAAATGTCGGCCGACTGAAAGGGCGGGAAAATGCGTGCGCGCAAAGCTGATTTTTCGACAGTGAATGCGACTATTCTTATCACTCCTACGATGGTCTTATTCAAATACGGCTGATCGAACGGCCGACACCGTGCGCCGTCGTTTGTTTCGTTCGACGATTGATCGTCGCGACCGTCTACGCGAGATTGTTGAGGTTAGGCACCGTTTCTATCGTAGGTGGCGCCAGTCGACGATCGAACGACGCGGCACTCTACGGCGGTTGCATGCAGGATCGCCAACATTGCGTGGAAAAACTAATGAGGAAAACTTGTGTCGTATCTTCGTCCGCGCTCTTTCTCGTTTGTAATCTAGGAGAAAAAAATACCTATGTTTCGTTTGTTGTCTAGGAAAAAAAATACTATTTTTCGAGATGGAATTATTTATGCGGAGACATGAAACAAAAAATTGTTAGACATTGTATATTCGAAAACATGACTATCTTGTCCGATATTTTTACTCGTTCACAAAATAGAAAGTTCTTTTCGATACTATAAGGAAAGAGGGAGGAAAAATCAAATTAATAAAAATGTGAGAATGTATGGCGTATACTATGATTGCATCGTTTTCATCAGTATTTTAAGTGACCAAGATAAAATACATCAATACAATACAAATGATAGTTTGTAATTAAAAAAAAATGTAAATTTTCCGAAAATTTCAAAAATTTAATTTGGCAAATGAATTTTTATCTAAATTTGTAATTTAAAAATGTTTATACACATTTTATTTCCCGTTGTTATGATAAATTTGATTTTATTGCCTCGTGCTTCCTCATTTTCCTTTTTTTTTTTCTAAAATTTAAGTACATATTATAACATGAAGCCATTATTCCATGTTTAACAGAATGTAAACTCGAAAAGAGCAAACGTATAGGCCAATCTCATCAATTCCAATTAAATTAATCGACTAAATTGTATAAGACTAAAATGTATAAGAAAATGAACCCTAATCAACGTTCATTTATTTCCATGAAATAAAAAACTCTGATTGGTTAATTTTCGTATGTTTTATATATTATTCATTAAGCAAAGGTGCTTCGAGCTTAAATTAGAGATACTAAAAGTATGTAAAATTAATTATTTTAATTTAAAAAAAAAGGCATTATTATAATAATGTTCTTTACAGCTGCTAGAAAATTAAGATATTTTCAGTTTTTTGTAGTTAACAATTCTAAAATTTAATTCCAGTCATTAATGGAGTTGATTGATCAACTCGGTCGTTTCAATGACAAAAAGGATCAAGATTGACAAATATCAATTTTAACACGCAATCCTTTTTGTCAGTGAAACGACCAGTTTTTGAGTATTTCATGAGAATGCAGAAAAAATGTCAGTCCATGTGGAAGCACCTTTAACTTTAATACCTTTTCATGCTGATAAAAAGCGTCGATACATGGACTCCAATACATAGAATCATTTGTACTTCATATAAAGAATTATGACGTACTATTAAACATTTCTGAGTCTTCTAACACTTTTAATTAAATATTTAAATGTCATGTATCTGACCGAAATATAGATTCAGGCGCTAGGGTCATGGAAATTCCGTTAGATGCGATCGGTAATCTAGTATTTCAATAATCCTGGTTCTTTTTCGATCGTATTACGTTCATATCAAAATATATACATTCATATCAAAATTGTTCAGCAGGAAAATAATTGTTGTGATTAGAAAATTTGTCTTGTAGACAGGGGGGTATATAGACTAGGGCTTATTAATTCGGAGCGACTATGCCAATCCGAACAAAAATAAATATTCTACCCGTTTGAAGTCTAACCGCCTAGAAGTTGCAATATAGACAGTGTCCGTTTAGAATATTTCTAATCCAAGACAATGGGTTGAGAACAGTTTTTTTAGAACGGTCTTTTTAAGCTGTAACTGTTTAGGCTGCAACTTTTAGGCAATTAGGGGTCAACGTGATGCGGCTACGCCCCGAACCAAAATACTAATCCATACACTCCACTGTCTACATGACAAATTTTCTAACCTCAACAACTACTTTTCCTACTGAACGGAGCAATTTTGTTAAGGCTTAGGCCCTGCGCACAATACCAGAAATATAGAATTAGGAATAAAGAATAAACAATTTTAATCTATCAGAAATCGGATACATCGGAATACACGGTTTCTGATAGGTTGAAATCGTTTATTCCTAATTTCTTATTTCTTCTATTGTGCGCAGGATCTTAAACACAATAGGCACAGAGAACAGAGAATAACGAGCTCAGAGTTCTGAGATCGAACTTATACTCTGATTGGATGGCTCGTTATTACCTGTGTCTATTGTATTTATGTCTTTATGAATGGTGTGATCGGAAAAGAATCAGGAATACCGAAATATTAGAGAGACTAATGATCGCGTCTAATGGAATTTTCGTCACCGTAGCGTCTTAATCTATATTTCGGTCAGATACATGACATTCAAATATTTAAAAGTGTCTGGAAAACTTACAAATGTTTTTGATGATACTTCATAACTCTTCATACAAAATACAAACGATTCCATGTATGAACATTATTGAATTTAGATCCGGATAATTATTTCAAAATCAAGTAACTGGTCCAAAAAAGATTCATTAATTACATTTAATAGAACGATTCACAAACCTTTTTAATTGCACTTCAAAACTCTTCATACAAAATACAAACAATTTAAAATAGTAATTTTTAAAATCGGGGATTTTGCCGGTCATGTATATTCAAATTAATATTAAATAAGCATCAAACGCCAGCTTGAAAAGATATCTTAACAATGTGAATTGAGTGTTTTCAGTAGGTTCAGAAGCACAACCGCTCACTGAGTTCTTGCATCTGATTGACATATTCTATTAGATCTAAAAATATACACCAATTAGATATAAGAATTCACTGAGCGCTCAGTGAGTACTGAATGCACCCAATTAGCTGCGTTCAACAGAACGTTTATTTTGCAAACTGTTGAAAATTTTCTTCGTGCTAATTGGGTTATGCTTTTAGATCAAGAGAAATGGCCCAATCTCAGCAAAGAATAAAACAGTTGCCAAACGATTGTTGTGTTCTGCTGAACGCAGTTATTACTGCCACTTTCCATCAGTGTAGATTAATTTTAATCTCGTTTTCGCTTACTCTTCATCTTTTTCTAACTTTTAGAATTAGAAAATGATGAAAAATAAATTGAACCGAAATTAAAATTAATCTATATTGATGGAAAAAAGCATACATCTTTGTTATGTGTCAATGTTAAATAAAGAAATCTTATAATAAGCATTTTATTCACTCTTGCTTTTATATACTGATACGTGCATGTTTGGCGATTCTACATATTAACTAGTCTATGCTTTTTAACAGCTCAAGAGAAATGGCAGCACTTGATGGACTGATTGTTTTTTCACGCATTGTCGCGCACGCGCATCGAGAAAAAGCAACTTTTGTAGAAGTGTAGATAATCTCGCAGCCGGGTGCCAGACATGCCTCGCACTCGCGCATGCGCAACCTAAAGCGCCAGTAGAGTATCTAATCCGGTGAAACTGACGTCCTTAATCGCCCCAAAGAGAAATAGAATTATAAACATATTATAAACTTATTAATATATAGAAATTACCTCTTATTGTGAGGTATCAATTTCTACATTATTTATTATCTATATGAGGAGCTGATTTGGCATGTTTTGATAAATTATATCAACAACATTTAAGCGAAATATTACAAATTTTACACCAAGCTTTATTGTCATTCTCCCAACCAATCTTTAAAGATATTTTTGTCTAAAGATCTTCTAAATTTTTGGATACATCTTTCGGATACATCTTTTTTGTGGGCCTTTTTCCCGATTCCATTGCGATTTATTTTCTAAAATATTTTACCTCACTTCTATTTTCCTCTTGAAATTCCTTACACCTCCTGTTTTCCAGTTTGGCGCGCAGACGTCCACATGGCACCACATCAAATTACTTTAACTTAACCTAATGAATACAGCACTGCGCGCTAAGCTGTAAACAACGCGCATGCGCAAGTACGGGGCATGTCTGGCAATCGCAGGTGGCTCGCTCGCTACTTTGGCTGAGTCGAATTAGTCGTAGTCGGACTACAGTCAGACAGTCGAAGGTATATCGTATATTGTGCGTGTTCATTCGACTTGACGGTGTGTCGTCGTTAACGATATTCTTATCGGCATTTTGCGAAATCATTAAACAGTGATTTTCTCAGATCCAAATTTTCATTCGTGTTGATAGCTGCGTGTTTGCGGTATCAATATCGTATAAAATATCGTTGAACGGGAAGTGCGGAACAAGAGTTATCGCCGGTGGCTTGGGAATCTTCCTGGTGCTTGGCGGCCGCGAGAGACCTCGTCCCGGATTTCCCGGCGGCGACGCTCGCGAGCCCCGGGCGTCGGTTACTCCAGTGCACGTCAAGCGAATACCAGGCGTCGGCGTCCAACCGATCAGCTGCGATTCTACGATCGGCGATTACCCGGCAAATATTGTTGCGACGCGGCGCGTCACGACGCGTCACGTCGCGACTCGCGACACAGCGTGACGCGTCTCTTGGCGTGGGTTCGACTCCAGTTAACGCATACGGAGGTATACCCTGCGTATATACGGTATATACGCCATCCCTGAACTAAAAGGACCGACGAGACCGCGAGGGGAGAAGTAGGGGAGCTCGCGGCTCGATTAGCCTCGGTTTGCGCGGAGGAGAATTATGAGCAAGCGACGTTTCCTACCGTGCGTCCGTTGTCGTTGTCGTCATTGTTATCACTGTCATCGTCATCGTGGTTATCGTCCTGCGATCGCCGGCTGTTCCATCGCGATCCAAGACTTTTGACACGAGTGCATCAACCGCGCGAACCACCGTCGTCGTCGGAGACGACGCTAAACCGCGCAGCTGAACGATCGCGATCGCGATCGAGAGGACTATTTCCGAACGGGAGCAGAAAATGAACGGTTTTAGCACCGGTGAGGAGGATTCGCGGGGCGCGGCGGATCAGATCTGCTGCCTCGTCGACGAGAGTGAACGATGCTCCCGTCCGGCCGGCAACGCATCCTACAGCAAGCGTATACAAAAGACGGTCACTCAGCGGCGGCTGAAACTCAACTTGGATCACATGGTGAGCATAACATGGCAAACGCGCACGTCCGCCAATTGCCGCGAACGCCGATTCTCTCTCTCAGAAACACTCGGAAATATTGAGGAAACATGGAACTACAACAATGACTTTTCAGAAATTTCATAAAAAGAGAAAATTATATAAAATATACGCGCTCTATTAGGTATATTATTATTTTAGGAAATGTTATTAAAAGAATCCGCTGATGCTAATTAAAAAAAAATTTTTTTAAACTAAAAAACCTTAGATTTTTAAGAGATTTCTTTTTTACTGTTAAAAATTAGAGGTTTTTATGGAATTTTGTCGTGCTAAGGGATATTTTTTGGAAATTTTTCTTATTTTTGTTTCTTTCTGAAAACATTGTTTTTTTTAATAATCATATTTTACTTAATAATGTAAATTAACAATTAGTTAGCAATAAGTGTAGCAGACACATATATATTCACGTACTTTCTTTGTGTTCGTGAATTTTTATAAAAATTAGTGACAGTAAAACAAAACAAAACACTCAGCAGAAAAGATAGCTATATTAATATTATTGTGAAAATTTTTTACACTATTCTATAGGTTTCGTCTTCAATTGTAGGAAATAATAGATATAATTTCGAAATTGCTATCTTTTGCTAATTTACAATATACAATTTGCATTATTTGCACGCCAATTCATTTAAAAAATATTCGTCTTAAATATTATCTTATCTGGAATTGTAAACAAAAAAATCTGAAAAATTCGAAAATTCTCAAGAATATTTTTTCAAGATGTAGATACCTGTAGCTTCAATTGATAATTGAGATAATTCGATTATTGACATTTAATTATTGTATTTAGTATTGATAGCGAAATATAACAGAGAGATAAATGAATAAGGGCTGATTGTGTTCCATCTTCAGATAAATTGTGTGATAATTTATCTAATGGATAAACAAAAGAATAAAAGAGTAAGAGAGTCAGCTAAAGTTTATTGAAACATAGAACAATTCAGCCTAAATAAATTATGTTTGTTGCAATACAATTTATATATAAATGAACGTTAATGTGTTTCGAAACTAAATAAAAAATAATTATATTAAGAATTTTAAGCACGACCGTATATGC